>Ga0190275_10000486_pt1 | contig 34861 bp, 32 predicted proteins | sample Popmic550T_FD_133745 | JGI IMG/M metagenome (GOLD analysis project Ga0190275, IMG submission 133745) | Populus adjacent soil microbial communities from riparian zone of Yellowstone River, Montana, USA - 550 T | ecosystem: Environmental > Terrestrial > Soil > Riparian zone > Trees stand | place... | reverse complement strand
CTTTGTCCTGTAGCACTTGCACAGATACAGGCCGGCGGCGCGTTCGAGCCGCCACCGGTCGGCGTAGGTGAAGGTGTGCGGCGCTCTCTCCAGGCCGGTCATCGGTCCGGCCGGGACCGCGGTGCCGTGAGGGAAGGCCGGGTACGAAGGCGGCTTCCGCCGGGGCCGTTCGCGGGAGGCGGAGGCGGGCGGTTGGAGGGATAGGTGTCGAGATATCGGTGTCGTCATGGCTGCGATCACCTAGGAGGTGTCGCAAGGCACAACGATCCCTACCCCGCCGGAACGGAAAAGATGCAGCATTCGCGGCGGTGGGTGCGACTTCGACCCACCGTTCGACCCGCGCGGATCGATGGGCGTTAGCCCTTTGGCGGGTGGATGCGCGCCTGTGCGCGTAGCCAGTCGATCAGAAGCTCGAAGAAGCTCGGATCACCGATGACGCCGCTCGGCGGTCGGATGCGCGAGTCCGTTTGCGGCGCACCTCCCGGCGGGCCGATTCGCGCAGCGGCGGTTGGGTCGCCGCTCGGCGGCAGGATCCGAGCTTGAGACGTGACGCCACCCGGCGGTTGGATTCGCGCTTGAGACGTGAGGCCGCTTGGGGGTCTGATTCGCGACTCAGGCGGATCGAAGGGGCTTGGCGGATCGTCGGCGAATGCGCTCGGCAGACCGACCGCCAGCAACGCCAGCAGCGTTAAACCTCGAAGAACTCCATTCCAACGTGTTCGCATGAACCCTCCTGCACCAGCCTCGTGCTGAGCTGGAGGAGGGTTCCGGATTCCTGCTGTTTTTTAACGAAAAGGCTCGACCGGCGGTTCGAACACCAGCTCCGGCCGGCTCGACGAACGGCGCAGATAGGTGCGCACCGCATTCACGCCGTCCGCCGTCAGCTTCCCCGCCGCCGCTGCCTCTTTCATGTACGCCACCGCGGTCAGCGCTCCGGTCATCATGCCGGCGTCCTTGAACAATTGGAACAGCCGCGCCGCGATCTCGGCGATCTGCTTCGTCTCGCCGAGCGCCAGCAATACCTCCGCGAGGTCCAGCCACACCAGCGCTGAGAGCGTGATCATCGAGCATTTTTCGAACTCGGCTGCGACCGCGCGCAGCCTTCGGATCGCTTCGCTCGGCTGGCCACCGTGCAGCACCACCCGGCAGAGTCCCCACTCTGCTGACAGCCGTTCGCTCTCCGGGCCGATCTCGCGGAAGATCACCAGCGCCCTGTGAAACTGCAGGCTCGCTTCCCCGAGGTTGCCGCGGTCCACCTCGCAGTTCCCGATCGCATACGACGCCCGGCCGATCCATCGCGGGCTGTTGACATCCTCACCGTACTCCTGGACCTGCTCGAAGAGCTTGACCGCGCTTGCGACCTCGCCGGCTTTGTACGTGATGCTCCCGCGCAGGAATACCGCGCGCATCCGGCGTTCCTCCTGCACGAGATGCGCGAACCCCATCTCGGCTTTTTCCGCCAACGCCGCCGCTTCGCCGAGCCGATCCTGCTCGAGGAGGACGCCGGCGCGGACCAGCGCGACGCTGGCGAGGCCGAAGGCGGGCGACTCGAGGTTGCGGTACGCGCGCTCCGCGTGCGTCAGCGCCTCCAGCGCGCTCGGGAACCCGCCGGCAACGCGCAGCGCGTTGGCCCGTTCCTTCCAGGCGTCGCCGCGCACTTCGTAGACCGCCTTCCGCGGATAGGCGTCCTCCGGCAGCGACTCCGCGATCACGATCGCCGCATCGGCGAACGTCACCGCGTCGAGCGGCTCGTCCTCGTGAATCTGGTGAGCGTGCGCCGCCAACCGCCGGGCGACGCCTCCGGTCAGCAGCCGCCTGTCGCGGTGCACGTCCGTGAAGGCCATTTTCGCCGGCGAGGACAGCAGCTTCATTTCCGCGAGCAGTTCATCCGCAGCACGGTCCTCCGCCTCGATCCGGTGGAGAAGCGCCGTCATCGGTTCGTCGCTGCTCCGCCAATCCACGCCCGCCTCCTCGCCCAACTCCACCTCCGCGAGCTCTTCCTCGCTCATCACGCTCAGGAAGTCGAGCGACGTCCGGCAGGTCGCGCAGCGTCCGGTCTCCCGTTCGATGAACCGCCGCCGCTCCGCCGGGATCGACTGCGGGTCGTTTGCATAACGGGCCAGCTCCACGTCCGAAAGATGTTCGTGCATCTCAGCTCTCCCCCGTGATCGCGCGGTAGGCGTCCACCGCCCGCCTGCGGCATTTGTGCAGAGTCACCGCGACCGAGCCGGGCGTCGAATCGAGCCGGTCGGCGATCGCCGCCGCGCTCTCGCCGTGCACGAAGTATCGGCACAGCAACTCCCGGCAGCGCGATCCGACCCGGGCCAGGACCTTCGACAGCAGCTGCTTCCGCTCGATCTGGCGCAGCAGCACGTCCCCGGCGCTCGCCTCGCACGGGTCCTTGCCGCAGAACAGCTCGTCCGCGGCGCCCGTCCGCTGGAGGTGCTTCCGCGAGGCGTTGCAGATGGCGCCGATCAGATACCGCTCGACCTGCTCCACGCTCGCCGCGTGCATGAAGTACGTGGCAAAGACGTCCTGCACGAGTCCCTCGGCGTCGTCCGGCGCGATGCCGAACTTCGCAACCGCTACCTTCTTCAACCGCGGTGCGAACCGCACGTAGGCCTCCTCGCATACCGCGCGCACACCATTGCCGCCGGCGTCCACCGGCGGCGGCGTCACGCGCTTCGCCTCGCTGCGGGGTTCCTGCATCGTCTCCTCCCAAGGGGTGTCGCCGCGCGTCAGTTCCCTACCCCCTGCCTTAAGAAATGACAGACACAGGAACTGATACGAGTCAAATTGTGCCCGATCTTATGAAATGACAGACAGATTCGGCGTGTGCCTTATGAAATGACAGACGCCGATCGGTGCCGATCGCGCTACAACAGACGCGGAAACGCGACCATGCCCATCGAGCCAGCCGCCCCGAACTTCCCACGCCCCGAATCGCTCGCGCGGTTCTTCGGCATGCCTCCGAGCGCGCGCGTCGCGCTCGCCGAGGCCGCCGAACTGCTCGGCACCACGGCGTCCACCCTCCGGGCGATGCTGCGCGAGGAGGGCGCCCAGCCTCTGCGCGGCACGCTCCCCTGGACCGAGGCCGCCGCCTATCTGTTCGACGCCTGGCCGCGGGCGCAGATCCTCGACGCTCTCGGCGACGACGTCGCGAAGGTCATCCCTCCCGACTTCCAGCTCACCCGCGTCACCTGGCCGCTCCCGATCTTCGTCGTCCGTGCGATGGAGCATCAGGCCGCGGCAGCGTGGCGAAACGACCCGCGCGTCCGCCGCAGCGTCGCCGTCCATCCCGGCTACGCGCGCGGCGTTGCCGACTACGTGGCCGACCTGCTCTACAACGAGATCGACCCCGCCACCGTCGAGGCCTTCCGCCACGACCGCGCGTTCCTGCGGGCCTTCCACTATCCCATTCCGGACTGAGGAACCCCGGCGACATGCGAGGACGAGCTCTGCTCCTGAAAGACACCTATTCGAGTCAGCACGGGGAGGGTGAAATGACCGGTCCAGGCGTGATGCGCATCCGCGGCACGTTTACCCAGGGGCATGCCTTCGACTTCATCGAAGGCGAGCCGGTGCAACTGCCCTCGGAGCTCGTCGAAGGTCACGAGCTGGTGCTCCGAGTCGTCCGGAAGGGCGTCGCCGGCTGGCACGTCCGCACCGGCGATCTACTGACGGTGGAGCTCCGGCCGGGCGGCAAGGCGGCCACGGGCGAGCTGGTCCTCGTGCGGCTCGGTGAAACGGCCTGGCTGGGCCGCTGGTGGAACAAGGGCGGGCGCCGGGCCCTGCTGGATGTTCGCATGCAGACCGTCGTCGAAGGTCCGCACGTGAAGATCTTCGGTGTGGTGATCCTCGTGACACGCGCTGAAGACACAGAACGCCGGAGGCGTTCCGGCAAATAGCCGGTGGTATCGCGCGGAGCGCGATACCACCGGAATGAAAGATTCGATAGATGGCGCACCCCGGCAGGGGTGCCGGCACCCCTCCGGGGTGCACACATGAGGGGACCATGGAATCCGGTGGTATCGCGCTCCGCGCTCAACCACCGGCTATTGGCCGGCACCCCTTCGGGGTGAAACTCCGCGAAACAGCGACAAATAACACGACCCATGGAGCCGCGTAGCGATTCGCAGTGCTACCGCTGCCGGCGCGACCGGTGAATCCACTGCGGGACCTGGACCACACGCTGGCGCTTCGGCTCTTGAGCAGGCGTGGCCGGGGGAGGTGCTTGCAATGCGTCCTGCATGGGCGGCGTAGCCGCGGCGGCATCCGGCTCGGCGATCTGAATCACCTGCTGAGCCGCCTCGACGAGCTCGTGCAGCGACCGGACGAGCTCCCGCGCCGATACGTCGCCGCGCACGATGGTGGCGTTGCCGATCGTCAGGGTCATGATCGGAAGCTGCTCGAGGATCGCCGTGAGGGTGTCGACGGTGATGTTGGCGCCGGTCTCCTCGAACTTGACGAGCCGCGCCCGGCTGATCCCGGCGCGCCGCGCCAGTTCCGCGCGGCTGATGCCGGCTTTGATGCGCGCGTCGCGAACCTGGATGTGCAGCACGAGGAAAAGTTAGCACGGTTCCGCGTGCGCCGCGATGACGAGCACGTGCCGGACCTGCAGCGGCACGCCGGAACGCATCGGATCGGATTCCAAAACCCTTCCGTGCACGTCCGATCCGTTCGCGCGGACGTCCGGAACGTCGCGCGCCACGTCAGGAACGTTCGTGGTCACGTCCGGAAGGTCCGGGGTGACGCCGGGAGCGTGCGGCGTCGCGCCCGGAGCGTGCGGCGTCGCGCCCGGAGCGTGCGGTGTCACGTCGGGAGCGTGTGGCCTCACGCCCCAGGCGTGCCGCGTCGTGTTCGGAACGTACGGCGTCACGTTCGGAGAATGCGGGGTGACGCCGGGAGCGTACGGCGTCACGTCCGGGACGTACGACGTCACGTTTCCAACGTGCCGCGTCACGTTTCCAACGTGCGACGTCACGTTTCCAACGTGCGACGTCACTCTGGAAGCGTGCGGCGTCACGTTGGAAGCGTGCGGCGTCACGTTGGAAGCGTGCGGCGTCACGTTGGAAACGTGCGGCGTCACGTTGGAAACGTGCGGCGTCACTCTGGAAGCGTGCGGCGTCACTCTGGAAACGTGCGGCGTCACTCTGGAAACGTGCGGCGTCACGTTGGAAGCGTGCGGCGTCACTCTGGAAGCGTGCGTTCTCACGTTGGAAACGTGCGGTCTCACGTTGGAAACGTGCGGCGTCACTCCGGAAACGCCGATTTCGAGGCTGACAGCGAACTTTTTTGGCTCCGCGCAAATTTTTTTAGGGCCTTATCGGAGTCGCCCTGCGACGGGAACCCGTTCCTTTCCGTTTTTCCGCTGCCGCAAGGAAGTCACTTGTGCCGCCGGGCCGTGGTGGCTCCTGAGCCACACCGGCCGGCGCAAACGGCTCCTTTGCCGTTTTTCTCCCTCTCGGCTCCGCCGGTCCTGGGTCTGATGGGGCTACTTCGCCACGGCCCAATGGACCAAATGCGGCAAAGAGGCCGCCATCCTGATCGCATGACGCCTCCGATAAGACCTAAATTCGATGTTGCTTAACGGAGTCATGTGCCAAATTCAAGCTATAAATCACCGAAACGTGCGTATGTTGACATTTAGTGGAATCGGATTACCTTTCAGGGCAGCTCAGCTCGATCGCGTCACGGCAAAGGCCACGCCGGGGCACTTCAGCCGAGCCGAGGAACCTGCGCAGGACAGTTCTGAACCCTTTGACCAGCTACGTGAGGAAGTTATGCAAGACAAAGATCCCGAAGTCCCCGTCGTGAAAGGCAGCCACAGTCCCATTGACGCGGATGTCCAGATCATCGAGGCGATCGACCCCACCGGCAGCCCTCATCACGCAAAGGCCGCGGCGATCCTCGAGGCGTTCGACAACCTGGAGGCGATGATCGACGACTTCGTCATCGCCCTCCCGGGCCGCCGCACCGAGATCGCCGTCGATGCCTCGCTCCCCGACGCCGTTCTCCACAGGATCGCCCTCGGTTGCAAGTCCTCCCCGCAGCTCACCGCGGCGGTCGGGCTCACCTCCGAGGAGATCATGGACGTGATCCACTACACCATGGCCTACCGCAGCGTCGAGACCAAGGCGCTGCTGTTCGGCCGCGGCATGGGGGACACCATCGCCGAGAAGCGCGCCACCGTCGCCGCCCGCTGCGTGCAGGCGCTCAAGATTGCCCGTCAGATGGCGCGCAAGGGGGAGAAACACACCGCCGTGCCGTATCTCGCCGCGATGGAGGAAGCCTTCAAGGCCCGCCGCCGCCGCAACCCGCAATCGGACGACGAGCGCAATGTCACGAAGACCCTTCGTTCGGCGAAGCGGAGAGCGCAGACGATCCTCGTCGAGCTCAATACCACTCCCCAGGCAAAGCCGACCACCACGCAGTTCAAGGCCGGCCGGGACCTGGAGCCGTAATCACCCGTCTCGTGGGGCCGGCGCGATGCCGGCCCCACGGACATTGAGAAACGCGAAAGGCTCAGCCATGACACTCCGCCAGGCTACCGAAGCAGTGACGTCGGCGAACTACCGGTCGCCGAAGACGATCCTCGGTTTCTTCGCCGTCGTGCTCTCCGTGCTGGCCTCGGCCACGGTGGTGGTCGTGGGCATCCTCGCCGGCGAGCCGAAGCTGCACCGGCTCATCGTGCCGGTCCTGACCTTCCTCGGGGTGGTCATCGTCAGCTCCCTCGCCAGCGTGCTGCTGACGGCCTGGAAAGATCCGACCATCCTCCTGCTCGGGCAGGTCACCGGCGAGATCTACATCGCAAACCGCAAGCTGTCCCTCGGCGACAGCGGAGCCGGCGAGTTCGTACAATCGTTCGCCATCCCGCGCCGCCTCCACACATCCGCCTCGGCGCGCAAACCGGCCGCGAAAACCTCGGAGGTCGAACCGTGAGCACCTCGTTCTACGTCGTCATCGTCAACGAAGCCAGCCTTCTCCAGATCAACCGCGTCCAGGAACTGCTCAAGGAAAAAGCTCCGGCCCACTGGTGGCACCACTTCGCCAATGCGTGGATCGTAGGCGGCGACCTCAACGCCGCGGAATGGCGCGAGCGGATCGCCCTCGCGCTGGAGGCCGGCCCCGCCAGCGCGCTCGTCCTGCGCCTGCCGGGCGACCCCGCCGAGCGGTCCGACTGGTCCTACTACGGAATCGAGATGAACGAGCGCATCGAATGGCTCGACGACAAGCTCGGGACAGCGCCGCGCACCGCCGCCTCCCGCATGCGCGCCGCCGCCGACCGCCAGCCGAGGAAGGGATAGACCATGAGCACGAACGAGCCCGGAGCCCCCGTCCCCCTGCACCTCCAGGTCCGCGCCGCACGTCTGAACGCGAAGCTGACCATGGGCGAGCTCGCCCGCCTGGCCGGCGTCAACCGCACCTGGCTGCAGAAGTTCGAGAACGGCGGGAAAAACATCACCGTCGAAAGCCTCGGCCGCATCATGGCCCAACTCCCCAACGCCCATTTCGCCGTCCCGGGCGGCGCCTCGATCAGCAGTGCCGGCGCGGACAGCGCCGAAATGGCGGCCCACATGCGCGAGCTCATCCGGCTGACCGATGAGCACGCGGCGCATATCCACGCCGCCGTGGATGCTCTCACGGCCATGGCCGAATCGGCCGCCGCGATCGCCGGTCACGCCGCGAGGATGCAGCAGCTGTGGGGGAAGGCGCATGTTGGCGCGGACGCGGCGGAGGCTCCGGCCGAGGATCACTCCGAAGGGGAGACATCCGCCGGCCAACCGCTCCCGGTCGAGCTCCAGCCCCGCCCGGAGCCCGTGCCGCTGGACGAGCCGCTGATCCGGAAACGGGTGCTGCGGTTGACGCGCCCGTTCCGCCGCCTGTTCCGGCCGTTGCCCGGCGACGACGAGTAAGCGAGCTGTGATCCGGCGACGTGAGTCAACCCTCCGGTGCGTGAAGCCTGAGGAACAGCCTCGCCGTGGCGCTACCTCAGGTTCTCCTCACGCCGTCGGCCATCGCGAAACAGTTTCCTTGCGATGTTCGAAAGGACGATCAATGGGCTCAATCACGGGCTCGGAACCCGGTTTCTCAACGACGGCAAGGAGCTTCGCGGCCCAATCGGTGAGAACATCAAGCAGGTGATGGCGCACCACCGAGCCGGCCGTCGGACGGAGCGTAGCATGAGAGAATCCACTCCATGACGGATGCACCGACGAAAACAGTCAATATCGATGTCTTCATTAGTCATAGTAGTCACGATAAACTGTTAGCCACACAGGTCTTTGATCTCCTTTGTGCAGCCCTCGCGCTGCCACAGGACCGCCTGCGGTGCACGAGCGTCGACGGCTTGGGCCTATCAGCCGGAGTCGACACGGACGAACAACTTCGGACCGAGGTGCTCGATACTCCCGTCGTAATAGGCATCATCTCCGCGTTCAGCCTTGCCTCAGCCTATGTTCTTTTTGAACTCGGAGCACGGTGGGGTGCAAAGAAGCCGATCCTTCCGCTGTTGGCTCCCGGCACGGGGCCACAGGCTTTGCGCGGACCTCTTGCGAGAATCAACGCGTTGAGTTGCGAGAGTCCTGCCCAGCTTCATCAACTGATCCGCGACGTGTCGATCGCTCTCGGAATCGAGCCACAGAGTGCTAACGTCTATCAACGGCACGTGGATGCAATCGTCTACTCCGCGCACGCATCGGATTCACGAAGCGACCTTCGTTCTCCAGTTGTCATTCCAGTCTCTATTGGAGCTTCGCTGCAGGCGGCTGCCAACGCGCCGACAATGTTGCCAACGGGCACGCCAGCAGGCCGTCCTGACTTAACTTCGGATAACGACAATTATTCAGATGCAGAACAGATCATTGGTCGACACTGCGAAAGAGAATGGCCAGACGACTACAGCATGCGAAGCTACTGCATTAGACAGCAACGCGAGGCGGTGGCCAATCTTCGCCTGGGTCCACCCGAGGATATTCCACCACAGGTATTTGAGCGTATGCGACAGAAGTGTGCACATGAATGGCCTGATGACTTCGCTATGCGTCACTACGCCGAACGCCAGCAGCTTGAGGGTTATCGCCAGGTCCACGACATGAACGCTAAGGACACCGCCAGCTGACTAACTTCTGACTGCAGCTGATGAGCCGCCGCTAAAGTGGCCCGCCGGCCTGGCCGGCTGCGGTGCTTCCAAGAAACACGGCGTCACGCTCAGCCGCGGCGCACCTGGATGCTGCTCTCAGCTGAGTAAGAGATCCGTTAGGTGGATGGAAGACTATGGCATGAACTCGAAGCCGGAGGTAGAATCCTCTGATGCCAACGTGCTTCGTCATTCAGCCATTTGATGGAGGACCTTTCGATAATCGGTACGATGATACGATCGCACCGGCGATTGCGGAGGCTGGCATCGAGCCATACCGCGTTGACCGAGATCCACGCGTGGTCATCCCGATCGACCAGATCGAAGAGGGAATCAAAGCCTCGCAAGCCTGTGTCGCCGATATCAGCACCGACAATCCCAACGTATGGTTTGAGCTTGGTTATGCCATCGCCTCTGAGAAGCCGGTCGTTCTCTTGGCGCAGAAGGATCCGGCCAGGCGATTCCCATTCGACATTCAGCATCGGCATGTCATCAGATATCAAACAGACTCTCCACGCGACTTCACTATTCTTGCGGCCGAGATCACGGCGCGCCTCCGAGCAATGCTGGAAACCGAAGAGCGTCTTGAGCGAATCGTCCAACCGCCTTCGGTTGCCACGGTGCAAGGCCTGACGCAGTATGAACTTGTTGCGCTGGTTTCAATCGCAGAGAACACGGAGGCGCCTTCCGGTGCCGTGTCCGCCTATGACATTCGAAATGCTATGGAGCGCGCGGGCTTCACGCGTGTCGCTGTAACTCTCGCCCTGGGGCAGCTCGCTCGTAAGGGTTTCGTGACCTTCTACGAGGACGAGGACTACAACCGCAGCACATTCATGGTTTACAAACTGACTGACGAAGGAATGAACTGGTTGTTCGAACATCAGGACCTTCTCGTTCTTCGCCGGACGGAACCGGCAACACCACCAGCGCCTCCGGCGAGCATTGACGAGGACGAAGAGGTCCCGTTCTGAGCGCCACTGTCTAACTTCGAGCTAATGAGACGCTTGTTGGGCTGCGAAAGCCGGGGTCAGAGCTTCGCTTTTCTATGGCGAACGAAGCTTGACCTCACGCCGGTACTACTTACTTTTCTCCACCAGCACCTTGGAGATAGCTTCGATCGGTACTATTGGGCGATCATCTCCTTCAACGAGCCCGGAGTTGCCGAAGGACGCCACAGCACTCACCAACTGACCCAGAATTTGATCGCTCTGCTCGTTGGTCCGAGCCGCTTCCACAAATGCCCCGATGCTGTTCGCAACACGTAAACGATGCGAATTGTGTGCTCGCATGTGAAGGTTAAGGATACGCAGGCAGAACGTGGCGACAGCAGCCGCGGCAGAAAGAAGAACAATTCGAATTGCAGTAAAGTAGATGACGCCAAGATCTGCGGGCGGCCTAACACTTAACATCAGGTATGAGCCTAGACCGGCGAACGCCGCAATTGTGAGAATGGTCAGCAGCGCCCACAGCCTCACTTGCGCTGCGTAGAATGTGCCCGCATCGCGGAACTGCTCTTGTGCGGCTTCAACGGACACCTTGAACGCGCTCCGCTTCAGCTCGGCCTCGCGCTTGTCGAAGTACTCGCGCACCGTGGCTGTGCGATCATCCAAGTCTTTTTTGAATTTCGTTTCGAGCTTAGTAGAGAGTTCGGAAATCGCCTTCTCGGCTGATGTGTATCGCTTATCAATATCTTGCTGCAACAGTCGCTGCCGAAGGACGCCTGCAGCTACGGCGTGAAAGACAAGTGAGCGGATGCGATCCCAGGCGCTTTCGACACCAGTGACAAGTTGTTCCTTATTTTTGATGTAGTCCTGGTTGTTCATCTCCGCAAAGTGGTTCGTTACATTCAGCATATCGATCGTGGCATCCGTCACGGTCGCCGCAACCTGATCGCTGATGTCGTCGCTGAACTGAAAGAGGCGCAGATAGAGCCCTGTTTTTTCCAGTATCGGCTCAAGTTGCTGCTTGGTCGACTCCTCGCCGAGACTCGGTCGGAGTACCTTTTGGTTACCGATCTTTCCTTCGTCATCCAGGTTTAGGTCACCATGAAACCGACTCACGGCGCGACTTAGGCGATCCAGTTGCTCACTCATGCGCGCATTATCACCGATCAGGTCGAATGAAGATGGTGGGGGTGCGGCTGTGGCTCAGAGCTTCGCTTTTCTGTGAAGAACGAACTTTTGACTCCAGTGCATCTTCTCCCGCCAGTTGCGCCCGGTCTTCGCCTTGACGGAATCGTCGCTCATTGCCCGCCAGCTCGGCGTAGTCCGGCTCAGGCTCGGCGTTCTTCTTGACCAGGTGGAGGCGGGCCGTCGCGCGCGTGGTGGGGCGGGTCACACCTTCTGTCTTTCGCAGCAAGCGCTGCTCTCACCGGTACTTGTCGACGTGGTGCGCGCTCGGCATCGAGCACGGCCGCTATGAGTAAGGCGAGCTCGTGGGCGCTACCCGGGAAGGCAAGCACTCTCTTTCCTCTCGGAGGAAATTCCGAGGCGCGGCACTCTCATCTGCGGAGGTAGCCCATGCCAATCGTCGATTTTCGCCCTGAAGCGATCGGAGGACGTCCCAACCCCTGGCCGGTACCGGGCACCGGGTTCACCGTCCACGGCACACCAAGTGTCGAGATCAGAGATACGTCGCCGGCGGGACGGAGCGGCGTGACGGCATATGACGAACTGCGGATCGAGCTGCCAGCACTAGCGATGTTCGTCGCGGTCGATCTGATCATCGGTAACGCCGTCACCGTGGAGGCACTCGACTCGGGCGGTTTTGTGGTCGACAGTCGCACGTTTGCCGCCGGAACCGGGCCGGCCGCGGCCATGTTGAGCGCGCCGGACGACATCATTCAGCAGGTCCGGATGGCTGGTTCGGGCACGGAGGATCGCATCACGATCGTCTTTTCGTCCTGACGTACCACCGGCGCCAGAGGGTCAGCTCGCGGGGTCACGAGATTCGGGGGTCAGGGCTTCGTTCTTCGCAGAAAAGCGAAGCTCTGAACACGTGTAAAGTCCACAACGTTCATCACTGCGGACAGCTGTCGCTGATGTGCCGCGAGTCGGGCGGGCAACCAACGTCGCTGTTCGGACCGACGCGCGAGACGATGCCGTTGCCGAAAAAAGTGTAACGAGCGGTTGGAATCGGCTGCGCAAACGACATCTCCGTCCTTCACGTCAGAACGCGGACGCCATGGACGAGGCGCATGCGACCGGCCTCGAACCCGCGACCTCCGGACAGGCCGGAGGGCTAACCCCGTCACGAATACGATGCCACGCCCAGCTTCGTCATTTGTCGGATGAGCTTCTCATCGAGGGTGGCGACGGTGTCGTATCCATTCGCGAGCGCGACGGCGAGATCGGCGTCCCGGCCATGGCCACGTTCCCCGACGGTGTTCGTTGCGGGCGCCCACACCACTGCGGTATCATTGTGATACTAGGTGCGGTCATGGCAAATGTGCTCATCCGAGATCTCGACGAGAAGGTACTGAAACGACTGAAGGCGACTGCGCAGGCCAATGGACGATCCCTGCAGGCAGAGATCCATGATGCTCTGAGCAAGGCCAGTACGCGGAGTCTCGTTGAAACACGTCGCCTATCCGCGCGATGGCTGAAACGACTGCGCGGGCCGCACTCGGATAGCGTCGCGCTCATCCGCGAAGATCGCGACCGCAGATGAGCGTCGTTGTCGTCGACGCCAGCGTCGCGATCAAGTGGTTCGTCCCTGAGAACGGCACCGAGGCGGCGCTTCGGCTCCTCAATTCCGGCCATCAGTTCGTGGCTCCCGATCTTCTGTTCGCGGAAGTGGCGAACAGTATTTGGAAGAAAACTCTCCGAGGGGAGCTCACCGCCATTGACAGTCACCAGCTGGCCGCCGACCTCGAGCGCATTGCCGTCGAAACGATTCAGTGCCGCGAGCTCGCGACGGATGCGCACGCTCTCGCGTTGATCACATCTCGATCCGTCTACGACTCGATGTATGTAGCGTTAGCGATTCGGCTCGAGACCCGCCTGATCACTGCGGACGAACGACTCGTAAACGCGCTCGCTGAATTTCCGAAGGTCGCCGGTTACGTCGAGCTGCTTGGCAGTTCCTGACTTGACTGCAGCGCTACTGGACCGTGAAGAGTGTCTTCTCCTTGACGAAGTACCGCTCCCCGGAAATCGGTGGCCGCTTGCCGGCGCAAGAATCCGACAGGAGCCGCCGAAGGCGGCGGAAAGATCTGTAGGCCCGGCCTTTAGGCGGGTTCCACAACGCGGCCCCAGGCAAGCCCGCGTAGCGGGCGACAGAACAGAAGGTCTGCGCGGGGTTGTGTTCTGTCGCCCGCATAGCGGGCTCGGAACATTGCCCACGCGTGACCCGGCCTGAAGGCTCAATGGCGTCAACTTTAGGCTTGTGGCACGACCCCTCACCCCGCCGGGCACCTGGTCTTCTAACATCATCCACGTCAATTCCGGACTCGTTCGAATCAGCCACGCGCAGGTGCCCGGCATCCCTCTCCCCTATACAGGGGCGAGGGGCAACACCCCCGTGGGTTGAACGAGTTACGCTTCGTTGCCGTAGCTTTGTTGCCCCTCTCCCCCCGCCGAGGGTGGAGGCCGGGGTCAAACCTTCGTTCTTCTCGAAAAAAGCGAAGCTCTGACGCTGGAGTTCTTTACCCCACTCCAGATCCATGCGGATGTCGACCGATCACCAGCAGCAGACCCAGTCCCAGCCAGAACCCGACGGGGAAGCTCATGCCCAGCCCGACCAGCGGGACTGGGAACCAGCCGAGGAACGGAGCGATCGATACGGACACAAAGTACGCGGACAGGGCGATGGCTCCGTCCCGGGCGGGATGGCCGGCCGGTGTCGAAACAGAGAGAGGCGCCACGGCCGCAGCGGCGAGTGCGAGACCCGCGAGCAACGCCAGGAACGGCGACACCGCAAGGCACATCGCGAAGATCTGCTCGACTTCCGCAACCGGATCGAGCGGGTCGGGTCGCCTCCAGCCAGCGACGGCGAAGACCACCGCTACCAGGAGCGCGAACGGTTTCCACCGCAGCGCCACACTGGAGCGGGCCACGAGGATGGAAGCAGCGATTGCGAACGATGTGAGCTGGGAGGCGTCCGGTTGCGCCAGCAGAACGGTTGCAGCGATGAGCGTCAGCACGAGTCCGATCGGGCTCGTCATTCGAATCGCCGCGAGCCCGACGATCAGAGCCGGCAGCAACAGGGCCGCGGCGTTGATGTGCAGAGGTCCGATGTCGAGCCATCGGTGAACGCCCTCGACTCCTGCACCGAACAACGTGGCCACCAGCGCCCCGGTCGCCAGCACCACGGCTCCCGTCGATGCGCTTCGTGGTTCCCCGTAACGTGCAAGGAGCGAGGCCAGACCGGCGCCGACGGCCCACGCCACGACGCTCCGCAACCAGGATGACGGCGCCACGCCCGATTGCGCCATCGCCGCGCATCCAGCGGCAACGGCCACCAGAGACGCCACACCAAAGATCACGATCGAACGTGTCGAATCACGCATCAGGTTCCCCTCCTCATCCGCCTGCATCAACGCGTGGCGCTCTTCCGCTTCATTCTCGTCGAATCCGAGGTCGTCGAGGAGGAGGTCGATTCCGCAGAATCCCGGAACCGATCCTTGCGGCGGCACGCGCCATAGGTGGAGTGCGGTTATGCTGTCGCACGTATGACCAACACGTCGTCGAGAGCACCCTGGCATCTATGGTTGATCGGCGTGATCGCCGTGCTGTTCAACTCGATCGGCATATTCGACTTCGTGATGGCCATGACGCAGGGGGCGAAGTACATGGCCCGCGCCGGCATGACGCCGGAGCAGATCGCTCACTACCAGGGGATGCCCGGCTGGATGACGGCGGTGTGGGCGATCGGCGTGTGGGGCGCCTTCCTGGCTTCGATCCTTCTCCTGCTGCGGAGAAAGCTGGCTTTCCCCATCTTCGTCCTGTCGCTGGCGGCGTTTCTGCTCAGCCTCGTTTACACCTACATTCTCACGGACGGCGGCGCCATCATGGGGCGGCAGATGGCCATCACGAGCGCTGTGATTGCGATCCTGCTGCTGTTCTTCAGCTGGTATGCGCACGCGATGGGGAAGCGCGGGGTGCTTCGGTAAGTACAGGTTCCCGCAAGTTGGTGTCGGGTGTCGCGGACGTTGTCGGTTGTCAGTTGTCCGTTGTCTGCCATTTCTCGCCTGGACGGCACTCGCGAACCTCAACCCGAAGCCGGGGAATGACAGATCACTGACAACGGACAACTGACAACTGACAACGGACACGTCACGGGCCGCGGGCTGCGACCGGTTGCGCGCAGGCACTGTTACAGTGCTCTCATGAGTGCCGTCCCCCCGGGACCATTGCGTTTCATCGGCCGCGTTCTCTCCGGACGCTTCACCGCCCGGGACATCGATGCAACCACCGCCCGGCATCTCATCGCAGGCCTGCTCTTCACCTGGGCCGCGGGCGTCGGCCGGTATTGGGACAGCCCGCGAGCGAGTACCCTCCAGCACCTCGGCCTCGGCTCGATCGTCTACGTCCTCGCTCTGTCGGCCTTTCTCTGGCTCCTGCTCCTCCCCCTGCGTCCGCGGCGGTGGCCGTTCGTCAGGCTCCTCACCTTCATCTGCGCCGTATCGCCGCCAGCCGTCCTCTACGCCATTCCGGTCGAGCAGTTCCTCTCCCTCGCCGGCGCCCGGCGGGCAAACGTCTGGTTCCTGGCAATCGTCGCCACGTGGCGCGTGGCGCTGTACCTCATCTTCCTCATCCGCTACGCCGGATTCCGCAATCTCCGCCTGGCCGTCGCCGCATTGCTTCCCCTGACCATCATCATCGCCGGCCTGACCGCCCTCAACCTCGAAAAAGCCGTCTTCGACCTCATGGCCGGCCTCCACCCCTCCGGTACCTCGGCCGATTCCGCCTACCAGATCCTGTTTCTCCTGACGCTCATCTCGGTCCGGCTTGCACCGGTCCTGGCGCTGCTCTACATAGCCGCGGTCGGAATGGCCTACAAGGCCGGGCGCGACGAAAAGGGCGACGTCTGACCGCGAGCCGGCAGAAGACCACGCGTGACGCGTTAGACATGTTTTTCTGCCGCCCGCTACGCGGGCTCACCTGGGGGGCGTTTGTTGAACCCGGCCTAAAGGCCGGGCCTACAGATCTTTCACCGCCTTCGGCGGCTCTCGTCGGGATCTTTTGAGCCACCGAGCGGCAACCTATTTCGGGGAGCGGTACTCAGTTGTTACCAGACCGCCGTTTGGCGGCTTTGTTTCTTCCGGATTGCCTGGAAATTCGGGCTGGCAAGGGGGGGCGAGCTTACGTTTCGAGCGGTCCCTTCGCTTTCGCAAGCGACCGTTCGGCGTCGGCAACCGCTTGCGCGGTCTTCTTTGCTTCGCTCGAGGCCAGCCGCGCTGCTTCTTTCGTTTCGGCGTAGCGCGCCTCGATCTCCTGTTTCTGCTTTTCCACCGCCGCGACGCGCGCGTTGGCTTTTGCGAGCGCCGATTCGGCGCGCTCCGCGTCGCGATGCGCCTCGCGCAACGCCTTTTCCGCGGCCTGCACGGCTTCGTGCAGGCGGGCGCGCATCGCAGCCGGATCTTCGGCCGGTTTCGGAGCACGGAAGAGGAGCACTTTCTCCGCCTCGAGTTTTTTTCCGCCCATCAGTACGGCAAGCGTGTCGAATCCCGGCGGGTCGAGATCGGCGGTCAGGCGGCCGGCCCTGGGGACGCCTTCCACGTTGCCCCACGCTGCCAGCGATTCCAGCGTGGCCGACACGCGACGCATCGAATCGGCCGACGCGGCATGTCCGGCCTCCTCGAGAATCGCCGAGGCTTTCGTCAGCAATGCCGTCGTCATCTGCTTCTTCTCTTCCATGAGCGCGCGCAGATCGGCGTTTTTGAGCTGTCCGGTCTGGGCCTTGCGAACACGCTCTCCGAGCGTGAGCAGCCGCTCGATCGCCTTCGGATCCTGCCAGTAGAGCTGATTCACCGCCCACGCCGTCGAGGGCGGTTTGGCGAGCGCTTTCACGCGCTCTGCGTCGAGCGTCCGCCCTTCGTTTTTCAGATGCTTCGCGAGTGCATTGCGAGCCCCGGTGAACTCGGCGAGGGAAAGCTGGAAGAGGGCGTCGATCTCCGCACCGATGTCCGATCCGCGCCTGGTCATGCTAGAACCAGTTTTCCAGTTTGAGTCCGTCGACGCGGTTGAAGTGTTTGACGTTGTTGGTCACCAGCGTCAGATCGAGTGTCATGGCGTGGGCGGCGATCAGGACGTCGAACTCGCCGATGGGTATGCCTCGCTGGGCCAATGCGTTAGCGATCCGACCGTATTGTGCTGCACACCCTTCATCGAACGGGACGACCGAAATGTCGTTTGTGAGCTGGTCGATGAATTCGTGTAGCTTCTTCGATCCGCGGCGATCTGCGCCGTACCGAAGCTGCGCAACGGTCATTGCACTCACACAGAGCTCCGAAGGTCGATGCCGACGGATGCGCTGCGTGACGTGACCCTCTTCCCGGAAGGCATAGCTCACCGTGTCCGTGTCGAGCATGAATGCCCAGTTCACTCGAACGGATCCTTTGATTCCGTGATCGGCCGAGACTCGGGCAGCTCGATCGGCTCTTTCCAGGTGCCCAGCATGTCGAGAAACTCCTGGCTCCATTCGTCGGCGGGTTCAAGAATCACCCGCTGCCCTTCTCGCCGAACCCGAACCTCCCGCAGATCGTCAGGGAACCTGCAGGACTTTGGGAGCCGGACGGCCTGACTTCCGCCGTTACTGAAGATCTTCGCGCGCTCTGCCATTCAAGGAGTATATACACGTATAGCTATGGCGATGTTTCCTTCGCTGTCCGTGCTACCCTTCCCCGCACACGAATGTCCTGGTGGATCTGGGTCCTCATCGGCTTCGCCCTGCTGATGCTCGAGTTTGCCTCGGCGTCGATGCATGTCGGGTTTTTTGCCATCGGTGCGTGGGTGGTGGGGATTCTGGTCGCGCTCGGCGTCGAGATGCCGCTTTGGGCGCAGATCCTGGTGTTTACCGGCACCTCGCTGGTTGCGTTCGTCTTCATCAGGCCGCCTCTGATGCGGCGATTGAAGCTCAACGAGAAGAAAGTGGTCGATTCTCTCGTTGGAGAGCAGGCAACGGCACTCGAGGACATTGCGGTTGGATCGAACGGCAGAGCTGAGATGCGCGGCACCACCTGGAGCGCGCGCAATGTCGGCGAGACGGCCCTGATCCGCGGGCAACGCTGCGTCGTCGCGGGAGTGGAAGGTCTGGCCATTCACGTCCGCGCGTCATGAACCCTTAACCACGTGAGGAAACCCCATGGAGCCCAGCACTATCGTCTCTCTCGTTGCCGCAGTCGCGGTGATTTTCATCGTCATGAAAATCATCCGGGTCGTTCCCCAGCAGCAGGCGTGGGTCGTCGAGCGCCTCGGCCGCTATTCGGGCACGCTCGATGCCGGGCTGCACATCCTCTTTCCCCTTCTCGACGTGGTCCGCTATAAGCACTCTCTCAAGGAGATCGCGCTCGACGTGCCGGAGCAGATCTGTATCACGAAGGACAACGTCCAGGTCGGTGTCGACGGTGTGCTGTACTTCAAGGTGCTGAACCCGGAGCGCGCTTCGTACGGGATCTCCGACTACACCTACGCCATCTCCCAGCTCGCTCAGACGAACCTCCGTTCGGAGATCGGCAAGATTGATCTCGACCGCACGTTCGAGGAGCGCACGAACATCAACTCCCAGGTCGTGCAGGAAGTGGACAAGGCCTCGGAGTCGTGGGGCGTGAAGGTCCTGCGCTACGAGATCAAGAACATCACCCCGCCGCAGGACGTGCTGGCGGCGATGGAGAAGCAGATGCGCGCCGAGCGCGAGAAGCGCGCGGTCATCCTGCAGTCGGAAGGCGAGCGCGACGCCGCGATCAACAACGCCGAGGGCCACAAGCAGCAGGTCATCAAGAACTCGGAAGCGAAGCGCCAGCAGCAGATCAACGAGGCCGAAGGTTCGGCCCAGGCGACGCTCGCGATCGCGGAAGCGACCGCGGAAGGCATCCGCAAGGTGGCCGAGGTCATCAAGATGACCGGCGGCTTCGAGGCGATGCAACTCCGCCTCGCCGAGCAGTACATCGTGGAGTTCGGGAAGCTGGCCAAGGCCGGCAACTCGATGGTCGTCCCGGCGAACGTGTCGGACATCACCTCGATGCTGCAGATGGCGATGGGCGTGATCAAGCAGACGCCCGTCGGCGACGCGAAGATCCCGGTCCGCCCGCAGGTCGGAGCGTAAGTTGCGGATCCTGGGCGCAACCCTGGCCCTGCTGGTCTTCTTCTCCGCCTCCGCGGCGGAGAAGAAGACGGATCCGCGCGCGTTCCGGCTGCCGAAGAAGGAAGCACCGGCGAAGCCGGCGGAAAAACCGGCGGAGCCTGCACCTGCTCCGCCTGCTGCTCCGCCGGCCGAAGAGCCTGCGCAGCCCGCGCCCGCGGAGCCGGAACAGCCTGCTGCGCCTCCAGCGGAGGAGAGCGAGCCTGCGAACGAGCCGGAACCTGTGGAACCGGCAGAGCCGGCGGAGCCTGCACCAGAACCGGAGCAGCCGGAGGCGGTGGAACCGTCAGTCCCCGCAGAAACTCCGGAACCTGTGGAACCCGCCACCCCTGACAAGGCGAAGCCGATCGTCTCTCCGACGGCTTTTCAGCTCCCGAACGCCGAGAAGCCTCGGACGCCGGCAGCCCAGACTCCGAAACCGGTGGAGGCGGCTCCTGCCGCCGCCTCCGACACCGCAAAACCAGCCCCGGCCCCCAAACAACCGACCCCTCGTTTCACCCTTCCCGGTCAGAAACCCGTGCCCGCGAAGAAGCGCAATCCTGCCTCCTTCCGGCTCCCTCAAAAGAAGGACTGATCACGTCCTTTTTGAGACTTCCGCCCCCGCGGAAGATAGGCATAATGCCGTCCCTATGCAAGTCAGGAGTCATGCCGTGACCCGTGTTCGCTTGTCTGTCGTCGGTACCGTCCTAGCCCTGTTCTTCACCCTCTCGGCCAGCGCGGCCATCGACGCGCTTCAACTCGGCGCCCGCTATGACGGCACGCAGAGCAACATCACCTTCAAGGTCTACTCCTCGCGCGCCACGCGCATCGAAGTCTGGATCTACAAAGAGAAGTCCGGCTTCCAGGAAAAGGTGAAGTACGTGATGGTCAAGGATGTGGCGACCAACGTCTGGTCGAAGACCGCCTCCGTGGCCACGCTCCAGAACACGTACGGCATCACCGGCACGGTCTACTACGGCTACCGCGCCTGGGGTCCGAACTGGACGTACAACGCGAGCTGGACCAAGGGCTCGACGCTCGGCTACATCTCCGACGTCGACGCGCAGGGGAACCGCTTCAACCCGAACAAGCTCCTGCTCGATCCCTACACGAGGGAGATGTCGCACGACCCGCAGACGCCGACCCAGACCGACGGCACCCGCTACGCCTCCGGCGCCTACCGCGCCATCGACACCGGGGCCAGCGCGCCGAAGGGGATCGTCCTCGCATCCGACGCCACCTCCACCGGCACGAAGCCGACCCGCGCGTTGAAGGACGACGTCGTCTACGAGGTCCACGTGAAGGGCCTGACGATGAACGACACCTCGATCAGCGCCAGCCTCCGCGGGACCTACGCCGGCGCCGCGCTGAAGGCCCCCTATCTGGCGGCCCTCGGCGTGACCGCGGTCGAGTTTCTCCCGCTGCACGAGACCCAGAACGACACCAACGACGTCGACCCGACCTCGACCACCGGCGACAACTACTGGGGCTACATGACCCTGAACTTCTTCGCGCCGGACCGCCGCTACTCGTCCAACAAGAATCCGGGCGGGCCGACGGTCGAGTTCAAGAACATGGTCAAGGCCTTCCACGACAACGGCATCAAGGTGCTGGTGGACGTGGTCTACAACCACACCGGTGAGGGCGGGCTCTGGTCGGGCAGCGACTCGTCGACCGCCAACATCCTCTCCTGGCGCGGCCTCGACAACCCCGCCTACTACTCGCTCACCAGCGACAACCAGTTCTACTGGGACAACACCGGCACGACCGGCAACTTCAACACCTTCAACACTCCGGCGCAGAACCTGATCGTCGACTCGCTGGCCTACTGGAAGAACACCCTCGGCGTCGACGGCTTCCGCTTCGACCTGGCCACGATCCTCGGCAATACCTGCCAGCACGGCTGCTTCAACTACGACAAGATGAACGCCGGCACGGCGCTCAACCGGATCGTGGCGGAGATGCCGGCCCGTCCGTTCGCCGGCGGCACCGGCGTCGACTGGATCGCCGAGCCGTGGGCCATCGGCGCCGGCACCTATCAGGTCGGCAACTTCCCGGCCGGCTGGGCGGAGTGGAACGACAAGTACCGCGACTCGCTGCGCAAGGACCAGAACAAGCTCGGCACCGCGACCGTGCTGCCCTCCGAACTGGCCACCCGCTTCGCCGGCTCGTCCGATCTCTACGGCGACGACGGCCGCCGCCCATGGCACTCGATCAACTTCATGGTCGCCCACGACGGTTTCACGCTCGATGACCTCTACGGCTGCAACAGCAAGAACAACACGCAGGCGTGGCCCTATGGTCCGTCGGACGGCGGCTCGGACGACAACAACTCCTGGGACCAGGCCGGTGTGGCCGCCGACCAGCGGAAGGCGGCCCGCAACGGCATGGCCTTCCTCGCCCTCAGCGCCGGCACGCCGATGATCGGCGGCGGAGACGAGATCCTCCGCTCGATCCAGTGCAACAACAACCCGTACAACCTCGACTCCTCGGCGAACTGGCACTCCTGGACACTGGACGCGAACCAGACCAACTTCAAGACCTACACGACGCGCCTGCTGGCGTTCCGCAACGCCCACCCGTCGCTGCGGCCGCAGAACTTCTATTCGACCGTCGACAACAACGGCAACGTGATGGAACAGCACCGCTGGTTCAAGCCGGACGGCAACGTCCCCGACGGGGCGTATTGGGCGGACGCCAACAACCACGCCCTCGCCTGGCGCGTCGACGGCACCGAATTCAGCGACTCCGCCAGCGCCATCTACGTCGCCTACAACGGCTGGTCCGCCAACGTGAACTTCACCCTCCCCTGGCCCGGCTCCGGCAAATCCTGGTACCGCGTCACCGACACCTGCAACTGGGCCGAAGGCGCCAACCAGGTCGCCAACCCGGGCAGCGAGACGTTCATCGGCGGCGAGTGGACGACTTACGGGGTGTGCGGGCGGGGTGTGCTGGTGTTGATCGCGAAGTAGCTTATCCATTTGTCCCATTTGTCCCATCAGTCCCATGAGTCTCATGGGACTTGATGGGACTCATGGGACCGATGCGACCCGCCGCCGTGGCCCCTTGTCATCCTGAGCCACAGCAATCCCCGCAAGAACGGGAAAGCATGGCGGCGAAGGACCTGGGGGGTGGGGGAGCGCTGCGTGTCCCCACCCCCAGGTTCTTCGCCGCCATGCTTTCCCGTTCTTGCGGCACCTCCTGTGGCTCAGAATGACAAGAGCAACCCGACACCCACCACCCCGTTACCATTGCCTCCGTGTCCCGTACGCGCGCACTCATCCTGGTGGCCGCGGCCGAGCTGCTGGCGATGGCGCTGTGGTTCGGCGTATCCGCGGTGGCGCCGCAGATTGCTACCGAGTGGCGGCTGAGCGAGTCCACCACCACCTGGTTCACGCTGGCGGTGCAGCTCGGGTTTGTGGCGGGGACGCTGCTCAGCGCGACGTTGAATCTGCCGGATGTGATCAGTCCGCGGCGGCTGTTCGCGCTCTGCGCGTTTCTCGGGGCGGCGGCGAATGCGTGGTTGGCGTTCGCGGTCGACAGCATCACGGCGGCGATCGTGCTGCGGTTCCTCACCGGGATGTTTCTGGCGGGCGTCTATCCGCCGGGGATGAAGATCATCGCCACCTGGTTCAAGACCGGCCGCGGCTTTGCCCTCGGGGTGTTGATCGGTGCGCTCACGCTCGGGAAGGCATCGCCTTACCTGATCAACGCCTTCGGTTCCGAGCACTGGCGCGTCAACGCCGGTCTCGCCTCGGTGAGCGCGATCGCGGCGTCGGTGATCGTGCTGCTGTTCGTGACGGACGGGCCGTTTGCGCTGCCGAATCAGCCGTTCGACCTCTCCCAGATCGCTCGTGTCTTCAGCAACCGCGGGGTGCGGCTGGCGAACTTCGGCTACTTCGGCCACATGTGGGAGCTGTACGCGATGTGGACGTGGGCGCCGGTGATGATCCGGGCCAGCGTCGCGGCGAGCGGCGACTCGGCGCGGTTCGCGGAGGCGTCGTCATTCGCGGTGATCGGAGCGGGAGCGATCGGGTGCGTCGTGGCCGGCCGGATTGCCGATCGCATCGGCCGCCCGATCGTCGCCTCGGCCGCCATGGCCGCGAGCGGTGCCTGCTGCCTGGGCATCGGCTTCCTCTACGGAAAGGCACCGGTGGCGTTGCTGCTGGTAGCGATCGTCTGGGGCGCGACGGTGGTCGCCGACTCCGCGCAGTTCTCCGCCTGCGTCACCGAATACGCCGACCCCCGCTATCTCGGCACCGCGCTGACCCTGCAGACGTGTATCGGGTTTTTGATTACGACCGTGTCGATTCGCATGATGCCGTGGCTGGTGGCCCAGGTGGGGTGGGAGTGGGCGTTCGTGGCGCTGGCGCCGGGGCCGTTTCTGGGGATCGTGGCGATGATGCGGCTGCGGGCGAAGGCTTGATGGGACAGATAGGACCTATGGGACTCATGGGACCTATGAACGTCTCATAAGTCCCATTTGTCCCATTGGTCCCATCGGAATTACACCATCAGTTCCAGTCCTGGCCGGCTTCCAGCTTCTTGATGCCGGCTGCGATGGACTTTTTGTTCACCTCATCAGGCGCCTGTGCAAGCGCCAGCTTGGCGTGCTTCAGGGCGTCTTTGTAGCGGCCCACCGCGGAGTAGCCGCGGGCGAGGCCGACGTGGACGGGCCAGGCGTTGGGGTGGCGTTTGGCGTTGAGCTCCCACACCTTCAGCGCCTCATCCTTCTTCCCCTGCGTGAGGAGCTGGCGGCCGTACTGGTGGAGGTCGAAGATGCCGGCGGACGGGTGGTTGACGGCTTTCTCGCGCGTCGCCTGCGCCTCCGCGGTCTTGCCGGCCGCTTCCTGGACCAGGGCCAGGGTGCTCAGGGTCTGGAAGTTTTCCTGGCCGATGAATCGGCGGCTGACGGCGCCTTCGGCGAACTCCAGCGCGTCGTTCGGGCGCTGGGCCTGGAGTGCGTACTGCGCGGCGGCGACCCAGTTGGTCCAGGTGAAGCCGCGGTTGCTGCGCAGGTCATCGCGGATGGCGGCGAGATGCAGGCCGGCCGGGTTGTCGACGCTGATGATGAACGGGACCTGGAGCTCTTCCCACTTCAGCGCCGCGGTGGCGCGGTCGGACCGGCGGTCGGTGAACTCGAAGGTGAGCCACTCGTTGTACTCCGCCTTCGACGGCTTGACCTTCACCCGCAGCGCGTCTTCCTTTGCGTCGTAGTAGAAGCTGCCCCACGACGAGGTGTTCTTCGAGAAGATCACCGTCCAGTCGTCCTGGCCGGCGATCATGTGCAGGCCGTAGCTGCCTGCCGGGAGCGGCTGCCCTTCGATCTTCACGTCGTGGGAGACGGTGAAGACCGTGTTCTCGTTCGCGCCGGCGCGCCACGGGCATTCCTTGCAGGTGCCGAAGCCGAGGTCGGTCAGGCCGTAGGGAACGAGCGTGCCCCAGATCTTGCCGCGGCGGTCGTCGCCGTTCGGGGCGTGGACGTCGGGACTGCTGTAGTCGATGGTGACCTTGACCAGGCCGATGTGCTGGGTGACGGACGACTTCTGGTTGTCGCCGTTCGGCGGCGTGCTGAGGCCGCCCTGGGCGAGCGCGGATGTGGCCAAAAGCACGACCGCGAGGGACGTGATGAAATTGCGGCGCATGTGACTCCTCCTGTGCGCCGGATCATATGGAGAGATCCGTATCCGCCCGGTGAACGAGGGGTGCCGGTTGCGCAACAGAGCGCCTCATTCGTACACTGCCGCCGGTCCCATGAGTCTCCCTCTCCTGTTTCTCTCGTCTCTCCTGGCATTTGCCCGTCCGGCTGCACCCACCTTCATCGAGCCGGAGACGGAGGGACAGGTCGTCAGCGGATCCGACGTACACATGGTGACGTTGCCGTTCTCCGATCCCGACGGCCACGGCCATCGCTGCAGCGACTGGGAGATCCTCCTCGACGAGGATGTGGTGTGGCGGACCTCGTGTGCGGAGGGGGCGGAGAAGGTTCACATCCATCTCGCGGACGGCGCATTCGTCGGGACGCGCACCGGCTTCCGCGAGCTGCTCGGCGGTCTCTATCACCGCCTGCGGGCCCGCCATCGCGACGACAGCGGCGACCCGGCCACGGAGTGGAGCAACTGGAGCGAGCGGGTCTTCCGCACGGCCGTCCCCTCGGTCACGCGGCCGATGCGTCTGCGCGACGTGCTCGTCACGCCGCCGATTACCTGGGACACCTTCCCTCCGGCGGGTGCGTCGCTGCGGCTGGAATTGATCGACGGCGTGACGCTGCTCGAGCTGAACCACGCCGGCTATGTCGACGCCCCTCCGGTGAATGCCCGCACGGCCATCCGCGTCGTGCTCGAGGCAGGGGAGGCGCTCTGGTCGCATCCGCCGAGCGAGCTCTCGTTCGACGACGAGAACGGCGACCGCCGGACGATCTACCTCCCGGCGTTCTCCCTCGGCCCGCAGACGAAAGCACAGTTCTGGGTGGAGGCCAACGGCGGCACGCACCAGGCGGCCGGCGGCGACGACGTCCCGGTGTTCGAAGTCGTCGCCCGGGCGTCGCCCGTGCCGTGGACCGCGGAGCGCGGCTTCGTGGTCGAGCACTTCGCCGGCGACCTGCAGTTGCCGGTCAACATCGCCTTCGTCACCGATCCGGGCGATGAGCCGGACAGCCCGTTCTTCTACGTCGCGGAGCTCTACGGGAACGTCAAGGTCGTGACCCGCTCCGGCGAGGTGCGCGACTACGCCACCGGACTGCTCGACTTCGACCCCACCGGCTTCATTCCGGGCTCGGGCGAGTCGGGCGTTGCCGGCATCGCGTACGACCCGCCGAGCGGCGATCTCTTCATCACCCGCGTCTCCTGGCCGGACCGCTCGAACCGCGACCTGATTCCGCAGGTCGTCCGCCTCCGCAGCTCCGACGACGGCCTGCGCGCCGAAGCCGTCGAGACGGTGCTCTCGCTACGGACAGAGAAACAGTCGGCCTCGCACCAGATCTCGAACATCACCATCGGGCCCGACCGGAGGCTTTACGTCCACTTCGGCGATTCGATCCGCCACGAGCTCGCGCAGGACCTCTCGACGGTCCTCGGCAAGATCATCCGGATCAACTTCGACGGCACTCCGCCCGAAGACAATCCGTTCACCGACGGGGCGGACGGCTTCATCGCGCGCGACCTGATCTTCGCGAGGGGCTTCCGCAACCCGTTCGGCGGGGCCTGGCGCGCAGCGGACCAGTCGCTGTACGAAGTCGAGAACGGCCCGAGGACCGATCGCCTGGCCAAAGTCGTCTCCGGCGCGAACTACATGTGGGACGGCACCGACGCCAGCATGCTGCACGGCGCGGTGGCCGTCTGGACCGATCCGGTCGCGCCGGTGCAGATCGCCTTCGTGCAGCGCGAGACGTTCGAAGGCAGCGGCTTTCCGGAGCGGAAGATGAGCTCCGCGTTCGTGACCGAGTCGGGTCCGACCTGGGCCACCGCGGAGCAGGAGAGCGGCAAGACCATCAGCGAGATGGTGCTGGCCGGCGACACCCTGGCGCGCGGGCCTTCGACGTTCGTCCGTTACAACGGCAGCGGCAAGTCGAGCGTGGCCGCCATCGCCGCGGGGCCGGACGGGCTCTACTTCAGCGACCTGTACAAGGACGCGCACTACGAAACGCCGGTCGACCGCGGCGCGAACGTGTTCCGTATCCGCTGGACCGGGTACGCCGACTTCGAGGCGCGCGCGGTCACGCCGGACGGATTGACGCTGTCGTTTTTCGATCGCTCCGAGGCTCAGTCGGTGACGGGCTACGCCTGGGACTTCGGCGACGGCACCTTCGGCAGCGAGCCGAATCCGCGGCACACCTACGCCCAGCCGGGAACGTACATCGTCCGGCTGACCGTGAATGGAACGCTGGTCGAGACCAAGAAGATGCGCGTCGGGGCGGCGACCCTGCCGCTGGCCGGGGTCTACGCGGACGGAACGCGCCAGGAGCCGGCGATCGACTTTCACTGGGGCGAGGTCGCGCCGTTCACCGCCAGGTGGAGCGGCGTGCTGCGCCCGCGGTTCTCGGAGACCTATCGCTTCGACGTGGAGACGGCCGGCACGGCCCGCCTGCTGATCGACGGCGCCGTCGTGACCGGCGAAGTGGAGCTCGAAGCCGGCCGCGATTATGCGGTGGCGGTGGAGTACGAGCACGCCACCGGCAGCGCCTCCCTGCGGGTTTGGTGGGAGAGCGCGTCACAAAGGCGGTTGCCGATTCCGCAGACCAGCACTCTGCCGCGAAGGCGGGCGGTGGAGTGATGGGACCAATGGGACCAATGGGACGAATGAACCCCATAAATCCCATAGGTCCTATCAGTCCTATCACCGCCCCGCCATACAATCCCGCCCATGCCCTTTCGCCACAAAGTCGACCACGGCGCCTCCGAAGACCGTCTCCAGCGCCTCATGACCGAGCGTCTCGTCCCCGGCGCCGACATCGAGGCCATCGACCGGCGGATCTGGGATTTGTTCGGGGAGGAGTGGTGCATCATGGCCACCGACCTCTCCGGCTTCTCCCGCGGGGTGGCAAAGTTCGGGATCATCCACTTCCTGCAGACCATCTATGAGTCCGAGCGCATCCTCGTCCCCGTCGTCGAGAGCCACGACGGGATCCTGCTGAAGGTCGAAGGGGACAGTTTCTTCGTCATCTTCCGGAACGTGCAGAAGGCGCTGCTGGCGTCGATCGAGATGCAGCGGACCGTGCGCCGCTACAACGAGGGACGCGAGGCCGAGGATCACGTGCTCCTCGGCGTCGGGCTCGGCTTCGGCCGGATGCTGCGCATCGCTGACGCGGAGGTCTACGGCGTCGAGGTCAACTCCGCCTGCATCCTCGGCGAGAGCTACGCGAAGTCGTACGACATCCTCGTCACCCAGGCGGTCCGTGAGCGGGCAGGCGAGGGCATCGAGTTCGAGCCGTTCGACTTCGTCCCGCCCGGCGCCGGGGCGACGTACAAGGTGATCTACTCGTCGAGCAGCGACGCGCTGAACGGCGACTGACCGCCGAGGGACGTGTAGAAAGCCCAGACCGCGAGGGCGACGACGGCCGTCACCACGATCACCAGCGGGGCGGTATTCCAGCCGGCCGACGCGTACGGCATGAAGGAGAGCATCAGCCACGCCGCGAAATTGGCGGCGGTGGCGAGCAGGCCGTAGCGGACGACCACCCAGGAGATGACCGCGCCTGCGATGACGAACGGCGGGAGCAGCTCGGGTGTGTCCACGAGCGCGAGCGCGAAGAAGATCTGGTACGCGAGGAACGCCGCCGCTACGGCGAGCGCGCGTTTGCGCAGCAGCATGGTCATCGCGACCAGCAGCAGGGTCATGGAGAATCCGGCCTGCAGTCCGCCGGCGAGTCCCAACGGAATCCGTGCGATTGCCTCGGGGATGCTCAAGAAGCGCCCCCCCAGCGGGCCGTAATCGCGGTCCCGCATCCAGCCGGCGATGATCGAGCTCGAAACGATCGCCGCGGCGTGCGTCGTGCCGGCGATGATGCCGATCAGGACATGGCGTCCCACCAGTGGATCGCGGATCTGCCCCCCGACCAGGCGATTCCACGAGATCAGCAGCTCCGGCCAGCGCCGGCGCATGTACGGCTCGAGTGCGATGTAGAGCAGAAACAGGAGCAGCGTCTCGCGGGCGGCGGCGCCGAAGACATCCAGAAGCTCCCGGGTCAGTGCGCTGGTGCCGGACGCGTAGGGGAGAGACAGCACGCCTGCCGTCGCCGAGAGGAGGAAGAACGCCGCCGACACGCGGAACGCACCCTGCCGGTCGCCGCGGCGCAGCCGGAGGTTCCGCCACGCCAGCAGGAGAGCCAGGGCCAGGATGACGATGGTCAGGGCGGTGTTGAAGATCGAGAATCCGCGTCCTCCTCCGAAGAGAGGAGGTCCGGCGGGCCGCTCGTCCCACGGGCCCTGGATCGCGAAGTACACCGGCGTCCCCCGCCATGCCGCCGCCTCGACCCGGACCGGCATGCGATCGCCCGGATAGGTCCCGCTCCACGCCTTGCGCGCGTCGAACGGAGCGGGCGGTGTGTGCGGGGGCGGGATCTCGCGTAGCGAGCGGACGTCGATCCCCGAGGCCTCGAGCAGCGGCTGCCAGTCGAGCGGCTTTGCCGGTTGCGGTGTGGCCGGCACAGCCATCAGGAAGAAGAGCCGCGCCTGCGAGTCGACTTCGATCGTGGTCCAGCCGGGCGAGCCGACGACGAGGGGCGTCAGGCGCGACAGCGCCGGGGTGACTCCGTACTCGAGGCGGTAACGGATCAGGGCCGGTCCGTTGCGCAGGATCTCCCATCGCGGCGGCTCCGCGTTCCGGAGCCAGGACCAGTAGGCGTTGGGGGCGTAGTGCTGCCGGACCGGCTCGCCGGCGGCGGCCACGCCGAGGGTCCGCAGGATGTCGGCGGCCCGCTGCTCCAGAACCTCCGGCGAGCGCTGCAGCGAGGTGTAGCGGCCGAGCGACGTGGCGCGGAGGCACAGAATGATGATCGTCAGCAGCAGCGCGATCGTCCCGAGCAGCGTCCACGCGGTACGCGGCTTCAGGCTTCCCTCCGCTCCGGCGGCGGCGACGATCCGCGGCGACGGCGTCTCGCCGGCCGCCAGCGCCGCAGCGAGCGGATCGCCGCCGGGAAGCGCGTTGATGACCTCGCGCGCGGAGCTGGGCCGTTGCGCCGGATCGTTCGACAGACAGCGCAGGATGATCCGCTCCACCGCCGGGTCGATGTCGCGGATCACGCTCGACGGCGTGGTGATGTCGCTCGTGTCGCGCCGGCGCTCCGGCAGCGTGCGGGCGTTGTGCGCGCGCTTGCCGGTGAACAGCTCGTACATCACCAGGCCGAGCGAGTAGAGGTCGCTCTGCACCGTGGCGGGCGCGCCGGCGAGCTGCTCCGGCGCCATGTAGGCGGGCGTGCCGGAGATGGTGCCGTCGTCCTCGCCCGCCGCCAGGGCGAGGCCGAAGTCCATGACCCGCGCGTCGCCGCGGGCGTCGACCATCACGTTCGCCGGCTTGAGGTCGCGATGCAGGATGCCCTTCGCGTGCGCCGCGATCAGTCCGGCGGTGATGCCGCGGGCGATGTCGACCGCCTTGTCGTGGGCGAGCCGGCCGATGCGGCGCAGCAGGCGCGAGAGGTCTTCGCCGTCGACATACTCCATGGCCACGAACTGGGCTCCTTCCCAGTCGACGATGTCGTACACCCGGCAGACGTTCGGATGGGTGACCTGCAGGCCGACGCGCACTTCATCGTGCAGGCGTCCGAGAAGGACCGGGTCGCGCGCCAGCCGGGCGGGGAGGAACTTCAGCGCGACGGTCTGCCCGAGCTTGACGTCGTCGGCGCGGTAGACCTCCCCCATGCCGCCGGCGCCGAGGATGCTGGAGATGCGATAGCGCCCGGCCACCATCGTGCCGGGGGCGAACTGTGCACCGTCCTGGCGGGGGTGCGAAGACGTGCGTGCGTCGGTGCCGAGGCGTGCGGTCTTCGTCTGGTCGTCAGTCATCGAGCACTTTCGCGAAGGCGGGCTGGCCGCCGAGAGAGGTGCGGAAGGCCCAGAGCGTGACGGCGACGAACACGATCGGGACGATCATCGTCCGGGTCGCGGCCCAGCCGATGCCCTCCGGCAGCGGCACGAAGAAGAGCAGGAAGAACGTGGACCACATCGCCACCGCCGCCAGCAGCCCCCGCCGCGCGACGACGTACGTCACCACGCTCATCATGAAGGCGAAGAGCGGGATGATGTAGATCTCAGTCGACGCGGCCATGAACACCCCTGTGACGATGACGAAGAACACTGCCACGGCGAGACTCCGTCGCCGGAGGATCATCGTCAACAGCACCAGTAGGGCCATGTACGCGAGGCCGAACATGATCCCCTGATTGACCCCCACGCGCAGGAGCCACGCAACAGGCGCAAAGGTGTTGTCGAGCGCGGCCAGCTCCGTGTCATGTAGCTCGCCCGGCCTGCCGTCGATCCATATCCGCAGCAGTGAGCCCCACATGGCCACGAAAGTAAACGATGCCCCGGCGAGTATTCCGATGAGCACGTCCCGCCCGACCATCGGGTCGCGCCATTTCCCTGACAGCAGACGCGCCCAGGCGATCAGGCGGTCCGGCCAGCGGCGCCGGATGTACGGCTCGACGGCGATGTAGAGAAGTGCGAACAGCACTGCGTCCAACAGGGCTTTCTCGAGCGAAATGAACAGGATCGCGATCTCGTGCCCGACGGCCGGTGCATGACTTGCGTCGAGCATCGACGCCGCGGTGAGCGTGAGAAAGACCGCCGTGCCGAGGCGTACCGCTCCTTGACGATCGCCACGCCGCAGCCGCAGGTTTCGCCACGCCAGGAGGGCTCCGAAAAAGATGGTAGTCAGGATCAGCGTGCTCATGGCGAAACCGAAACGATCCCCGCCGAACGGCATCTGGCTGGTCAGGTCCTTCTCGTCCCACGGCGCGAGGATGCGGAAGAAGACCGGCGTGCCGCGGAATGCCGCGGCCTCGACCCGCATCGGCGTCCCGTCCTCGGGATGTTTTCCGCTCCACGCCGCACGCGCATCGGCAAAGACCGGGACCGTGAAGGTCGCCTGCTCCGGTTTCAGGAGCGTGCCCGAGAGACCTGCGGCGGCGAGCAACTCGTTCCAGGCGAGTTGCCGAGGCTTCCACGATTCCTCAGGCACCGCCTGAAGCCAGAACACTCCGCCGCGCGGATCGAGCTCGATGGCAGTGGATCCGCCGGCCACCTGCGGCGGCCGGGTCCGCGTCATCTGCGGAGGTTGCCCGCCCGCGTCGATGAGCGGCCGGCGCTCGGTACGCATCCAGAACGTGGCCCCGGGGAGCCCGCGTCGCAGCCGCTCCCACGGCTGCGACGACTCCCCGTCCGCGTAGATCCAGGCCTGCTGCCGCTCCTTCTTCTCGAACCCGTAGCTGCGGAACGGCTGCTCCGGGACGCCGAGCCTGCGCAACATGTCGGTCGCGCGCTCCTCCTGCACCTCGGGAGGAGCGTTCAGGCCGAGAAGATCGAGATATCCGACCTGCGCCGTGCGCACGAACATCAACGCGAGCAGCGCCAGGATCGAGAGCAGCAGCGTCCATGCGACCCTGGGCGAGAGGCGCCCCTCCGTCCCCGCCGCCGCAACCACCCGCGGTGACGGCGTCTCCCCCGCCGCCAATGCCGCCGCCAGAGGATCGCCGCCCGGCAGATACTCGATCACCTCGCGCGCGGAGCGGGGCCGTTGCTCCGGGTCGTTCGACAGGCAGCGCAGGATGATCCGCTCGACCGCCGGGTCGATGTCGCGGATGAAGCTCGACGGCGTGGTGATGTCAGTGGCGATGTCGCGCACCCGCTCCTTCAGCGTGTGGGCGCTGTGCCCCCGCTTGCCGGTAAACAGCTCATACATCACCAGCCCGAGCGCGTAGAGATCGCTCTGCACCGTGGCCGGCTGCCCGTCGAGCTGCTCGGGCGCCATGTAGGCAGGCGTACCGGAGATCGTCCCGTCGTCGTCCCCCGCGCCGAGCGCCAGGCCGAAGTCCATGATGTGCGCGTCGCCGCGCGAGTCGATCATGACGTTGGCCGGCTTCAGGTCGCGGTGCAGAATCCCTTTCGCATGCGCGGCCATCAGCCCGGCCGCGATGCCGCGGGCGATGTCGACCGCCTTGTCGTGCGCGAGCCGTCCGATCCGCCGCAGCAACCGGGAGAGGTCCTCGCCGTCGACGTACTCCATCGCCACGAACGTCGAGCCCTGCCAGTCGACCACGTCGTAGATGCCGCAGACGTTCGGGTGCGCGATCTGCCGGCCGAGGCGTACCTCGTCGTGCAGCCGCTCGAGCAGGATCGCGTCGCGGGCGAAACGGGCCGGCAGGAACTTCAGCGCCACCGGCTGGCCGAGCTTCGTGTCGTCGGCGCGATAGACCTCGCCCATCCCGCCCGAGCCGAGGAGCGTGGCGATGCGGTAACGCCCGGCCACCACCGTCCCGGGCGCGAACTGCTCCTCGGGCCCGTGCTGGCGCAGCCCACGCCGCGCAGCCGTGTCGACGCGCGCCGTCTGGTCGGGATCACCGGCAGGGGTCGTCATTTGGGGGAGGAATGATTCTACAGCGCGACGTCTTGCGTGTTCCGCGTTCCTCGTTCATCGTTCCGCGTCAGATGCGCTCCGTCCTCTACTTCCACGGCTTCGCCTCCTCCCCGGCGAGCGCGAAGATCACCGCGCTCCGCCCGCTGCTCGAGCCGCACGGCATCGAGCTGAACGCGCCCGACCTGAACGTGCCGTCGTTCGAGAAGCTCGACTTCGACGCCGTCGTGGAGAGTGCCGTCCGCGTCGCAGAAGCCACGCCGCCGCGCGCGCTGGTCGGCAGTTCCCTCGGCGCTTTGATCGCGCTGGCGGTCGCGCAACGCGGCGTGCACGTCCCGCTGGTGCTGATCGCGCCCGCCCTCGGCGTCGCGCCGCACTGGAAGACACGGATCGCGGACGGCGATCCGGTGACCGTCTTCAACCACGCCCGCAACGGCGACGCGCCGATCCACCGCGCGTTCTTCGAGCAGATGGCGACGGTGCACGTGGACGACGAGCCGCCGCCCACGCGGGTGACGGTGCTGATGGGACGCCAGGACGAGACCGTGCCGTTTCACGCCGTCGAGGAGACCTGGCAGCGCTGGGCCGCCTCGGGGCGCCTCGCCCCGGGTTCCCGCTTCATCGAGCTCGAGGATGGGGATCACGGCCTCGTCTCCCATACTGAGACAATCGCAGACGCCATTACAGACGCAATTGGGGAGGCCACGTCATGATCGCCATCACCCGCGACGTCAGCCCGGCCATCGCCGAGGCCGAGCTCACGCACCTCGACCGCGTCCCCATCGACTACGAGCGGGCGGCCGGCCAGCATCGCGCCTACCGTTCGCTGCTGGCCTCCCTCGGCTGCGAAGTCGTCGACATCCCTGCCGATCCCGCCCATCCGGATTGCGTCTTCATCGAAGACACTGCCGTCGTTTTCGACGATGTGGCGGTGATCACCCGTCCCGGCGCGGAGTCGCGGCGCGGGGAGGTCGAGCCGGTGGCGGAGGTGCTCTCGCGTTACCGCCGTCTGGCGCGCATGGAAGCACCGGCGACGCTCGACGGCGGCGACGTCCTCGTCCTCAACGAGCGGATCTACGTCGGCCGCTCCGAACGCTCCAACGACGCCGGCATCGAGCAGCTCGGAAGGCTCAGCGGGCGCGAAGTGATCGGCGTAGATGTGCACGGAGCGTTGCATTTGAAGACTGCGATCACACGCGTGTCCGAGGACGCTCTGCTCGTGAATCGCGAGTGGGTGGACGTCGCGCCGTTCGGGGGATGGACGTTGATCGACGTCGACCCTTCCGAGCCGTTCGCGGGGAACGCATTGCTGGTGGGGGAGACGGTGGTTTATCCGACGGTGTTTACAAGAACGGCTGCGCGGCTTCGGGAGCACGG
>Ga0190275_10000485_pt1 | contig 34914 bp, 30 predicted proteins | sample Popmic550T_FD_133745 | JGI IMG/M metagenome (GOLD analysis project Ga0190275, IMG submission 133745) | Populus adjacent soil microbial communities from riparian zone of Yellowstone River, Montana, USA - 550 T | ecosystem: Environmental > Terrestrial > Soil > Riparian zone > Trees stand | place... | reverse complement strand
TGAGTGTCAGCCTTTTCGAGAAAATCGAGCTTTCTCAAGCATTTTCTCGTGCAAAGTCCGCAATGCCGGAGGAGTCGACATGCAACCAGTTGCGGCTCTTAGACTTATGACCGGACACTAGTGGTCCTCGGCACGGAGCCGACGCGCAATCGCGGTTGAAGTCCGCGAAGGCGGACTGCGTGCCGTTGTAGCCGCGAGGCCGCGAGTTCACTCGCATATTTCCGTGCACGATCTCGCACGATCTCGCACGATCTCGCACGATCTCGCACGGGAACCGCCACAGAACCCAATCCAGAATCAGAACCAGCCGGCCGGGAGTTGGCGGACGACGATGCGCTCCACGTCGTCCTCGTCGCGCTCGAGGTAGGCGGCGCGGCCGGTGGCGCTGATGGAGATGGGGAGCTTGATGCCGCTTACCGTGCCCAGGTAGCGCCCGTCGGCGGTGACGATGTCGATGGGCCCCGGCGTGCCGATGTTCGCGGGGGTGCGCTCGATCCACAGCTTTCCGCCCGGGGTGACCGTCATCCCCTGGATGGAGCGGACCGTGTCGGCGAACTGCATCTCGCGGACGCGCTGCTCGATCTGCTCCGGGTTCATGCCCCGGCCGCCGCCCGCGCCCGTGCGCGTCGCACCACCGGGGCCGACGGTCTGCGTCATGGTGATCACCCCCCGGCCGCTCTGCATGCGCTCGCGCATGGCTTCGCGGGCGCGCTGGCGGTCGCGCTCGGTGGGCCGGCGCACGCGCACGGGGCGCTGCAGGTAGCGCACGGGGCGGCCGTTGGCGTCGTACACCTTCACCGTGTAGAGCTGCGTGTGGGTGAGCGCCACGCCGCCGCCCGGGAGCACGCCCCACAGCGTGAGCGGCGAGAACTCCGGCGGGCCCATCATGCGGAAGTTCACGGTGCGCCCGCCGCCGGGCGCGTCGCCGCCGCTGGTCCGCGTGACCGCCGGGTCGGGGATCTCCAGCAGCTTGGTGGCGGTGCCGTTGCCCGCGAGCGCAACGCGGCTCAGCGACTGCGTCTGCCGCGGCGGCGCGCCGGCCCGCAGCGCCTCGGGGTTGAGGCGGGGGCGGAGCATCGCCACCACGCCGCCGCGCGGATCCGCCATCATCTGCCGCATGGGAAAGCCCCAGCTCTCGTTCCACGGCACCGTGCGGGCGAAGCGCCCGTTCGCGCCGAACAGCGACAGGTTCGCGTGCGCCAGGTCGTACACGCCCACCGAACCGTCGGGGAGCACCGCCATCGCCACCGGCACCTGCAGCTCGCCCGGGCCGCCGCCCTTGCGCCCCATCTGCCGCACGAAGCGGCCGGCGCGGTCGAACATCAGCACGCGCGCGTTGCCGCGGTCCAGCACGTACAGGTTGTCGGCACGGTCGAAGACGGCCTGCTCGGCGCTGCTCAGCATCTCCCAGCTCTGCCCCTCCATCGCGCCCACGCTGAAGACGGTTCCCAGGCGGCCAGCGAGCGGCCGATCCTGCTCGGGAAGGCGGACGACCTGCTGCGCGCTTGCCACGAGGGGCGCCGTGGACGCGACGACGGCCGCGAGCAGCGCGCGGCGCACCGGGTGGGTGATCATGGGCTGAAAGACCTGGGGGATGAGGATCGATGGGCGTGCGGAATGGCCGGCGCACCTCGCCGGCCGCCGATCACGTTCGACTCCGCCGCCCGCCGCAGCGTTGCCCGGCGACATGCGGAGGTCCGGCCGAGGCTAAACGGGATGCGATGCGCGCCACTGCGCCGCCCTGCGCTCCATCTCCTTGATGAAGCTGTCCTTGCCATCCATGTACGCCTCGCTGTCGTGCGGGTGCTCGGCCGCCAGCTTCCGCTTCAGCTCGCCGTACCGCCTCGCATCGTCGGAATGAGCGATCATGTAGTCGCGGAACGCCAGGTGGCGCGCCGCCTCCGCCGAGCCGGCCTCGAACGCGTGGACCTGGTGCGTACGGGTTCCTCGCTCGTCATCCTTGCGGAAGTAGCGGCGGCCGGGGAGGCCGAACTCTCCCATCACCTCGTAGCCGAGCGCCTCCATCGCCGCGCTCCGCCGGTCCGCCTCGCCGAGGTCGCCGAGCTCGACCAGCACGTCGACGACCGGTTTCGCGTGGATGTCCGGGATGGCCGTGCTGCCGATGTGGTGGATGGCCACGACGGTGCCGTCCAGCGCCGCGGCGATCTCCTTCGCCTCCGCCTCGAACGCGTCACGCCACCGGCGATCGTGCGGGACGACTTCGACTTTCTTCATGGAAGGAAACGCCCTGGTCATACCCAGTCCGTGCGAACTGGACGATGTCATCCCGAGTCTTCCACCGCGTTGCGCGCGACCCCGCGACGATGAAAGGCGGAGTTGAAGTCGTCGGAGAATCGAGCCGCGAAGCTGTCCCCACGCCGGTGACTCTCGTAGTTGTTGCCGCGGAGCCGCGGATTCAGCTATCTCGGCGCTAAGTGACTTTACTGCAAGGGTTTTACCGCTGTTCGATGGGCCTGCTGCCGGTTGCTGCTGTCCATTGGCCAACCACGCCACCGAACGCAGGTGCCGGACCGACCCGGGCGGCTGCGGACTGATCGGCCGCGGGGCGGCGGAAACGCTCACCCCTGCCCGCACGCCGCGGGCAGGGGGTGATTTCATTCACCTCGGCGATCCACACGGGTCGATCAGCAGGTGCCCGCGGCAACGCTGGGGCATTGGGCCGAGTAGTCGCACGAATGAACGCCCTCGCAGGTCTCGTAGCACGTCGCTCCGGCGCAGGTCGGCCGGTTGGTCGCCTCCTCGCCGTACACCGTGCCGCGCCCGTCCTCCACGGACGACATAGTGAACGTATCGATCGACAGCTCTTCCAGCCGCAGCTTGCGCTTCATGTTGCCTGCTCCTTGGGCGGGTTTCCGACGGGATTCCGGGAGAAGCATCAAGGTTCGCGCGGCGACGGAATCCGCGCAAGCGCCGACGTGATATGGCTGAATGAGCGCGAGCCCGTCGAGCGAAACCGCGAAATGCGGCGCTCGAAGATCGACTCCTTGTGCGAGCCGCAGATGCGGCTCCTAAGAAAGTCCCTGCTCCGGGGGGCGACTTTCTGATGTGATGGGAGGCGCCCGGCGTCTACAGGCGCTGAATAGAAAGTTCGCTCGGTCTGTTCGGTTTTACGGGCCGCTCGACTATAATGCCTCGGGGTCGGCGCAGCCGGTGGAAGACTCAGGCTCAGGATGACACGTTCGAAGTCGGTGAGGAATACGCGATCAATCACTCGATCTGCTATTCCGCCAACTCGAAGATCGTCTTGCCTTCCTCCACCTTCACGGAGGCGAGGGTGACGCTCACCGGTTCGCCCAGGTCCAGCCAGCGCGCGTTCTCGCCGCGCTTGACGTCGGCGCGGACGGGTGGGTTCTCGATCTGCACCTCCACCTTGCCGTCCCTCATCCCCAGCACGATGGCGTTGAAGCGCTCGCCGACGCGCTCGCGCAGCAGCCAGGCCTCGGCCACGTCCACCGCGCCGCGCTCCAGGCGGGCGCCGCGGGTCTCGGCCTCGTTCATCCGCGCGGCGACCTTCGGCAGCGTGGCGCGCGCCTCGGGCGAGGGCTGGCGGCCCTCCTCCAGGTCTGCCACCAGGTCCAGCACGTAGCGGTCGGCCAGGCGCCGCAACGGGGCGGTGCAGTGCGCGTAGAGCATGGCCAGCGCGTGATGCACGGGGTCGGCCGGCGGCTCGCCGTCGAAGGCCACGTAGTCGGCGCCGCGGCTCACGCGCTTCGCCTGCCACACCAGCGGCGCGACGTTAGGCTTCGACAGGTCGAGCGAGCGGATGAACTCGGCGTACGTCATCGCCGGCGGCCAGGGGAAGCCGAGCGCACGCGCCACGCGCCGGAAGGTGCGCACCGCGTCCTCCTCCGCCGGCGCCAGCACGCGCACGATGCCGACCTTGGCCTCGATCATCCGCACCGCGGCGAGGTGGCCGGTGAGCAGCGACACGTGCGAGTTCCAGTCTTCCGACGCGCTCGGCTTCTCGTACTCCAGCTCGTAGCCCAGGCTGGCGGCCGTGGTGCGCTGCACGTGCTGGCCCAGGATGGGGAGCGACACGCCGCCGCGCTCCACCTCGCGCTCGCGGCGCAGCTCGCCGAACGCCTTGAGCGCCGGGAGCGAGTCGCCCCACGGCTCGCCGCCGAAGCGCTTTCCGCCGGACGCGACGTCTTCCAGCACCTGTTGATAGGTGAGCTGCGCGCGGCTGCGCACCAGCGCCCGCTCCACCTTCGCCGTGACGATCTCGGCGCGCGCGTCCAGGTCGAAGACGAAGAGGATGGCGGGCTTCGCCGCGTCGGGGAGGAGGCTCGCCGCGCCCTCGCTGAGCACGGGCGGGTAGAGCGAGTGCCGCCGGTCGGGCGCGTAGAAGGTCACGCCGCGCTGCCACGCCTCGGCCTCGATCGGCCCGCCGCGCTCCACCCAGAAGCCCACGTCGGCGATCGCGTACCACACGCGAAAGCCGTCGCCGCCGCGCTCGATGCGCAGCGCCTGGTCCAGGTCGCGGCTCCCCGGCGGGTCGATCGTGACGAACGGGACCTCGGTGCGGTCCACCCGCCCCGGCACGGCGGCGGGGTCGCGCTTCGCCGCGGCCTCCGCCGCCCGCTGCACCTCGTCGGGGAAGGTGGTGCGCACGCCCAGGTCCTGCCGTTTGCGGTCGAACGCCGCCTCGATCAGGGCGACGTCGGGATTGCTGCTGGCGCGCGGGGACATGGGGCCGGTGGGCTGCTTTCGGGGTCGATCCGGGGCGCGGAAAGGCGCCCGGACAACCTGCCGACGCGTCGCCGCGCCCGCCAGCCCGCCGTCGGCAGGAGGGGTGTAGATTGTGCAGGTTCGCGCTGGATCGAGCAGGGAAACGACCGGAGGCGTGATGCAGATCTACACGGCGGACGTGGAGCGTTGTCCCGGCACCGGCCGGTACGTGGGATTCGTGCCGGGTCTTCGGGGAGCGCATTCGCAGGGCGAGACCCTGGATGAGCTTCGCGACAACCTGCGCGAGGTCGTGGAGATGCTTCTGGAAGACGAGCAGCCGCAAGTCGACGCGTGAGCTCAGCGGAAAGTCGGCAGGCCGGGCCCCTGACCGGCGGCTGAAGCCGCAGCGCCGCAGCAACAACTACGAAAAGCCTCGCAAACTGCGCGAGGCTTCAACGGCTGGGCCTCCGGTCCGCCAGGGCGCCGCGCTGATCATTCGCGCGGCCCTGGCGTTTCAGCGGCGGAAGTAGGTGGAGACGGCGATGCCGTCGGGGCCGGCGCCGGCGGGGAGGCGGCGGGTGACGGCGAGGGTGGCGAGGTCGATCACGGCGACCTGGCCCGCCTCCATCAGCGGGACGTAGGCGGTGCGGCCGTCGGGCGAGACCACGGCGCCGCCGGGGGTGCCGGGGAGCGCGACGGCGGTCTCGCGCAGGGTGGCGGTGTCGATCACCCGAAGCAGGTTCAGCGCGGGGGCGGGGATCAGCGCGCGGCGGCCGTCGGGGGTGAGCGCCACGCGGTACGCCTGCCCCGGCGTGGCCACGGCGGCGATGCGCTGGCCCGTGGCCGTGTCGAACGCGTAGCTGCTGTCGGCGCCCATGCTGGCGGCCCACAGGCGCGTGCCGTCGGCGGAGACGGCGGCGCCCTCGGCGGCGGGGCCCACGACGAAGGTGCGCGTCACGCGGCCGCCGGCCACGTCGAGCTCGCTGACGGTGCCCGAGGCCATGTTGGCGGCGTAGACCTTTTCCCCGCCGCCCGCAACCGCCAGTATGTGCGTTCCCTGCGCGTCGGTCTGCAGCGCGCGGAGGACGCGGCCGGCGCGGAAGTCCACCAGCACCACCGCGCGGCTGGCCTCGCTGGTCACGGCCAGGATGCTGTCGCCCGGCAGGAACGCGATCCCGTGCGGCCGCCGGTGCGGCGCCAGGTCGATGCTGCGCGCCACCAACCGCGTGGACACGTCGATCACGGTGAGCGCGTGGCCCACGTCGGTGCGGTCGCCGTAGTTGGTGACCACGGCCCAGCGGCCGTCGCGCGTGACCGCCACCTCGTGCGGCGCGGGCGCGCTGGGGATCACGGCCAGGGTGCGGCCGCTGCCGGCCTCCACCACGTGCACCGTGCGGTCGCCCTGGTTGGCGACGATCAGCACGTCGCCGGTGGGGTGCGCGGCGGGGGTGGTGTCCGCCGCGGCCAGCACGGCGGCGGCGAGGAGCGGGAGGGTGGTGAGCATCGGGTGTGGACGTGGTGTGGGTGGACGCATCGCCACGTGTCGTCGACGTGCGGTCGAATGAGATCGGATCGAATGGCAGGTTACGCGGCGTAGCGCGTGCGGGCGAGGATGGTGGTGCGAAGCGCGCGGATCCGGGGTGCGGAAGCGGATGGGGCGGGTGTGAGGTGGTGGGAGGGAGCGAGGCCGGCGGGCAGGGTTAGTCCGGCGGCAGGGATGAGTCCGGTGGACAGGTGGGTCTGCTGAGAGTGGTGAGTCCCGCTGGCAAGGGCGAATGAATTCGCTGCAACAACTACACGAAGTCCGCCTTCGCGGACTACCGGCGCTGGTGGGGCCGAGGCGGTGGGGCGCGGAACTGGCTTCGTGAGGGCGCGGCGAGGTACGCGTCGCCTGATTTGACGAGGCAGCAGGGCGTAAGACGGGGTTTGCGTGAGGGATGCGCGCCCGGAGGGCCGGGAACGCGGCGGACCGCCTGGTCCGTCATCTCCGTTGCGGACGAAGCTCGGGCGGGCCGCCGTGGGCCCGGCGCGGTTGGCAACGGCGGTATCGTTGCCTACCGCGCGCGCAGCCCGGCCCCGCGCAGCGGGGACACGCCCACACCCGCAGTTCCAAAGCAGTTTTGAAGAGATGCTGCCGATCCACGAGGGGGATCGTTTCCACACAGGGAGGCACTGATCAACAACCGTGAACTGATCGAGCTGGAGACGCCGCGCGAAAAGGCGATCCTGGTGGGCGCGCCGCGGAAGAGCGAGCCGGCGCAGGTGACCGACGAGCACCTGGAAGAGCTGGAGCGCCTGGCCGACACCGCGGGGGTGGAGGTGGTGGGCACCCTCATCCAGCGCATCGACAAGCCCAACCCGCGCACCTACATCGGCGAGGGGAAGGTCGAGGAGCTGAAGGGGATGGCCGCCGTGGAGGGCGCCACGCTGGTGATCTTCGACGACGAGCTGTCGCCCGCGCAGGGGCGCAACCTGGAGAAGGAGATCGGCACGCGGCTGATGGACCGCGCCGAGCTGATCCTGGACATCTTCGCCACGCGCGCCCGCAGCGCCGAGGCCCGCGCCCAGGTGGAGCTCGCGCAGCTCCAGTACCTGCGTCCGCGGCTCACCCGGATGTGGGCCCACCTGTCGCGAATCCGCGGCGGGCCCGGGATGCGCGGCCCCGGCGAAACGCAGCTCGAGACCGACCGGCGGATGGTGGACATCCGCATCGCGCGGCTGAAGGACGACCTGGAGCGCGTGGCCCGCCACCGCCAGACGCAGCGCAAGGGCCGCGCGGGCGAGCTGCGCGTCTCCCTGGTCGGCTACACCAACGCGGGGAAGTCGTCGATCCTGCGCGCGGTGAGCGGGGCCGACGTGTTCGTGGAGGACCGCCTCTTCGCCACCCTCGACCCCACCACGCGCGACGTGGACGTGGGCGAGGGCTACGACGTGCTGCTGACCGACACGGTGGGCTTCATCCGCAAGCTCCCCCACCACCTGGTCGCCTCGTTCCGCGCCACGCTGGAGGAGGCCGCCGAGGCCGACCTGCTGCTGCACGTGGTGGACAGCGCGCACCCCGGCTGGGAGGAGCAGAAGGACGTCGTCGACGGCGTGCTCGCCGACCTGAAGATGCGCGAGCAGCCGCAGGTGCTGGTGTTCAACAAGGTCGACCGCCTGACGCACGGCGAGGAGGAGGCGCTGCACCAGCGTGACCACGGCAAGCGCGCCATCTTCACCAGCACGGTGGAAGACGGCGGGATGGAGCCGCTGCGCGAGCTGCTGCGCCAGGAAGCCCGCAAGCTGCGCCCCGACACGCGCATCACCCTCAACAGCTCGCAGGGCGCGCTGCTGGCCGAGATCTACCGCGACGGCGAGGTGCTGGAGCGCGAGGACGAGGACAGCGAGATCCGCATCCGCGCCCGCCTCCCCGAAGCCACGATGGGCCGGCTCCGCGCGAAAGGCGTGAAGATCGATTGAGGCTGGATCGCGGCCCCGGACCCCGCGGACCGGCGGCTGAAGCCGCAGCAACAACTACGAAAAGCCTCGCAAACTGCGCGAGGCTTCTCAGCTCGGCGGCAGCTCGGCAGCGACGGCCCTCGGCACCGTGTCGAGGAACCGGCACCCCGCCACGCGAACGCCGGGGCACGCGCGATCTTCCGCAGGCCCCGCCGACGCAGTTGTCCCTCCCCCGTGCAGTTACGGGGGAGGGACAGGCGAGGAACGAGCCAGGGAGAGGGCCCGCGGGCCCCGTCGAACCTCACCGTCCTGAATCCACCCCCATGAGCCGCTGGACCGATCCCGCCGCGTGGGCGCAGGCAATCAGCCCCGAGCACTGCACCGTCTGCGTGCGCGGGGTGCCGGACGACGCGCTGGCGGTGCTGGGGTCGTGCTGGGTGGGGATGCCGGAAGATGGGCCGATGCGCGGCTACTGCTTCCTGATGCTGCACGAGCACGCGGTGGAGCTGCACGACGTGTCGCCCGACGTGGCCGCGGCGTTCATGCGTGACGCGCAGGCCGTCTCCGCCGCGGTGCAGCGGCTGACGGGCGCGGTGAAGATGAACTACGAGATCCACGGCAACACCGTGCCGCACCTGCACATGCACGTCTTCCCGCGCTACGTGGGCGACCCGTTCGAGGGCGCGCCGATCAATCCGCGCGCGATCCGCCACGCCGTCTACGCGCCGGGCGAGTACGCCGTCATGCGCCGCGCGCTCGGCGAGGCGCTGGCCCGTCCCTCCGCCTGATGCCCGACCCGCGATCCCCCGACGTGGACGAGATCCCCGCCTCCCCGAATCCCGACGAGACGCCCCGGCCGACGCTCGACCGGCTGTGGATCGTCGGGGCCGGCCGGCTGGGGCTGGCGCTCGGATATCGGCTGGCGGAGGCCGGCGCGGTGGGGTCGCTGGCGTACTCCGGGCGGCGAGCGGCCGCGCCGGAGCACCCGGTGTTCTCGCGCTATCCCGGTCTCGCGCGCTACCATGCCGGCCTCGCGCCGCCGCCCTCCGCGATGACCGGGCTGCTGCTCGCCGTCCCGGACGACGCGCTGGCGGAGGTCGTCGCGGCGCTGGCGGGGCTCGACCTGCCGCCGGCGCTCCCCGTGCTGCACGCCAGCGGCAGCCTCTCGCTCGACGTCCTCGCGCCACTGTCCGCCAGGGGACATTCCGTCGCCGGCGTGCACCCGCTGGCCGCGATCGCCGATCCCGTGGACGGCGCCGAGCGGCTGCGCGGCGCCACCTTCGGGGTGGAGGGCGAAGGCGCCGCGCGCGAGCTCGCGGAGCGGCTGGTGGAGGCGTGCGAGGGGCGCGCGCTCTCGATCCGCCCCGGCGGCAAGGCGCTCTACCACGCGGCGGCGGTGTTCGCGTCCAACTACGCCGTGGCGCTGCTGAGCGTGGCCGAGCGGCTGATGCTGCAGGCCGGCGTGGGCCCGCGCGAGGCGCAGGCGGCGCTCACCGCCCTGGCCGCCGGCGCGGTGGAGAACGTGGCGGCGCACGGGCCGATCGCCGCGCTCACCGGCCCCGTGGCGCGCGGCGACGCGGAGACGGTGGCGCGGCACCTGGCCCGGTTGTCGGGGGCCGACCGCGACGTATATTGCCTGCTCGGCCGCGAGGCGCTGAAGCTGGCGTCGGTTCGCGGGCTGGATGCCGATTCCGTCGCGCGGGTGGGTGCGCTGCTGGGAGGGGGGGAGTGAGGCTCTACGTCAACATCGACCACGTGGCGACCGTGCGGCAGGCGCGCGGCACCGACGAGCCCGACCCGGTGCGCGCCGCCGTGCTGTGCGAGCTGGGCGGCGCCGACGGCATCACCGTGCACCTGCGCGAGGACCGCCGCCACATCCAGGACCGCGACGTGGAGCTGCTGATGCGCACCGCGCGCACGCCGGTGAACCTGGAGTTGGCCGCCGCCAGCGACGTCCTCGCCCTGGCAGAGCGCTGGAAGCCGTACCAGGCCACGCTGGTCCCCGAGCGGCGCGAAGAGGTGACCACCGAGGGCGGCGTGGCGCTGGAGAGCGAGGCCGCCCGCCGCTGGCTGGGCGACGCCACGAAGCGGCTGAAGGACGCCGGGATCCGCACCTCGCTGTTCATCGACCCCGACCCCGACGCCGTGCGCGTGTCGCGCGAGCTGGGCGCCGACGCCATCGAGCTGCACACCGGCGAGTACGCCAACACCCGCGGCCCCGAGCGCCAGGCGCAGCTCGCCCGCATCCGGCGCGCGGCCGCGCTGGGCCGCTCGGTGGGCCTCGCGGTGCACGCCGGCCACGGGCTGACCTACGAGAACGTGGCTCCGCTGGCGGCGATCGAGGAGATCGAGGAGCTGAACATCGGCCACAGCATCGTGTCGCGCGCGGTGTTCACGGGGATCGAGCGCGCCACCCGCGAGATGGCCGAGCTCCTCCGCCGCGCCCGCGCCTGACCCAGCCGCCCCTCCCCAAACGCATGCCCATGTCGCAACCGCTGAACGAGTACTTCGCGCGCGAAGCCGGCGAGTACCTGGACGAGCTCGACGCGCTGCTGGCGCGCGCCGACGCGCCCAACGCCGCCGAGTTCTTCCGCGTCGCCCGCGGCGTGCGCGGCAGCGCGCAGATCGCCGGGGTGCACGCCGTGGCGCGCGTGGCCGAGGGGATGGAGAACGCCGCCCGCGCGCTCCGCGACGGCTCGCTGCAGTGGAGCGACGACCTGGGCGGCCGCGCGCGCGAGACGGCCGCCGACCTGCGCGTGCTGGTGGCCGCGGCGGAGCGCTGGGGGACGGAGGACGACCTGCGCGCCCAAGGCGCGGCGGCGCGCTGGGAGGGGCTCGGGGCGGGGCCGAGGCGCGCCGGCGCGCCGGCCGGGCCGGCGGGGCAGATCTACGACTTCCTGCGCCGGGAGATGGAGGGCGTGGTGGGCGAGCTCGACCGTGCGCTGGCGGAACTGCAGGCGAGCCCCACCGGCCGCGAGCCGCTGCGCATGGTGCTGCGCCGCATGCGGCCGGTGCGCGGCGTGGCGGGGATGGACACGCTCACGCCGGTGCTGGAGGTGCTGGAGGGGATCGAGGACACCGCGCACCAGATCCTGGGCCGCGCCACCCCCGTGGGCGAGGACGAGCGCACGCTGCTGGGCGCCGCGCGCGACGCGCTGCGCGCCGCCGGGAGCGCGCTGGCGCAGGGCGGCGACGTGGGCGCCACGCCCGAGCTGGAGCGCTTCCGCGAGGTGCGCGACCAGGCCGACGGGCAGGGCGGCGGCGCCGAGGCCGGCGTGGTGCCGGTGGCATCGCTCTTCTACAGCGACGCCGGTCCGCACGTGGTGTCGTCCCCCATGGCGCCAGTGCCGGGCGAGGGCGGGGCGGAGGGCGGCGAGGGGGCCACGCTGGTGTCGGACGTCGAGGGCTTCCTGCGCATGGAGGCCACCGGCTTCCTGGACCGCGCCGAGGGGCTGATCGCCTCGCTCTCCGCCCGGCCGGGGCGGTTCGCGCGGATCGCGCGCGACCTGGCCGAGCTGGCGCGCGGGGTGGGCGACTTGGCGGTGACCTACGGGATGACGGTGATCGCCGGCGCCGCCGAGGACGCGGCGATGAAGATCGCGCAGGCGGCGGGGCCCGACGAGGCGCGCGGCGCGCTGCTGCGGCTGCGCTCGGCGCTCCCCGGCGCGGCGCCGGCGCCCGTGGCGGTGGAGGTGGAGCCGGCCGTCGTCCCGTCGCCGGTGGAGGCGGGGGAGGACGGGATCGTGCCGATCGAGGCGCTGGTGTATGACCCCGACGACGCGCTGCGCGAGGCGCTGGGGATGCGCCCGCGGGTGAGCGCGCTGGTGGGGCGCGACGGCGAGCTGACCGCCGCGCTGGACGAGCTGTTCGGGCTGGTGGCGCTGGGGATCGAGCGCAGGGGCGCGCCCGCGGGATGAAGCGGCATCTGAAGGTCATCGTCCCGCTGGCGGTGACCGCGTTCTTCCTCTGGGTGGCGCTGCGCGGGGTGGAGTGGGCCCAGGTGGGCGCCAACCTGCGCCGCGCCAACTGGTTCTACCTGGCGCTCTCGGCGCTGGTGGGCACGCTGTCGATCCACTTCCGCGCACTGCGCTGGAAGCCGCTGCTGGCGCCGGTCGCGCCCGACATCGCGTTCCACCCGCGCGTGGCGGGGGCGGCGGTGGGGTTCGCGGCCAACAACCTGATCCCGGCCCGCGTGGGCGAGGTGGTGCGCGCGGTGGTCACGGCGCGGCTGGCGAAGCTGCCGGTCAGCGCCGTCTTCGCGTCGCTGGTGGTGGAACGCGTGCTGGACGGCGTGGTGACGGTGGGGCTGCTCTTCGCGGTGATGGCGCTCCCCGGCTTCCCCAGCCCCGACCGCGCCGCCGCCGCGCTCACGGCGGTGCGCATCCTGGCGCTGCTGATGGGGGTGGCCGGCGTGGTGCTGATCACCCTGGCGCTCCTCCCCGCGCAGTCGGCCGCGGTGGCGGAGCGCACGGCCGCGCGGCTGCTCCCGGTGCGCCTGCGCGCGCCGTTCCTGGCGCGGCTGAACGAGTTCATCGCGGGGCTGGCGGTGCTGCGCAACCCGCGGCTGCTGGCGGTCTCGATCACGTGGGCGGTGGCGCAGTGGCTGCTGATGCCGCTCTCCATATACTTCGGCCTCCTGGCGTTCGGGATCCACGAGCCCGGCTACCTGGGCGCGGTGTTCCTGCAGTGTGCCATCAACCTGGCGGTGGCGGTGCCCAGCTCGCCGGGCTTCTTCGGCCCGCTGGAGGCGGCGGCGACGTTCGGGCTGGGGCTGTGGGGGGTGGACCAGGCGCGCGCCGTCTCCTTCGCCATCGGCTACCACCTCGCCGGCTACCTCTGCGTGACGGTGCTGGGCCTGTGGTACGTGCAGCGGCTGAACCTGAGCTGGCGCGAGCTGATCGGCACCGCGAAGGAGGCCGACGTCGACGGCGACGCCGCACCGCCGGCGCCCGCGGGTGCGCGGCGTGGCTGAGCTCGCCGCGCCCGCCAAGGTCAACCTGCGCCTCTGCATCCTGGCGCGCGAGGAGGGCGGCCATCACGCGCTGGAGACGGTGTTCTGCGCGATCTCCCTCGCCGACACCGTCGTCGTCTCGCGCGGGGAGGCGGGGATCCGGCTGACGGTGGAGGGCGGGGTCGACACGGGGCCGCCGGAGCGGAACCTGGCCGTGCGCGCGGCGGAGCGCTTCCACCGCGCGCTGGGGGTGGACCCGGCGATCGACATCCACCTCGCGAAGCGGATTCCCTCGGCCGCGGGGCTGGGCGGCGGCAGCTCGGACGCGGCGGCGGTCCTGCGCGCGCTGAACGCGCTGCACGGCGACGCGCTGTCCACCGGCGAGCTGCTGGGGATGGGGATCGAGCTGGGCGCGGACGTCCCCTTCTTCCTCTGCGGCTCGCCGCTCGCGCTGGCCTGGGGGCGCGGCGAACGGCTGATGCCGCTGCCGCCGCTCCCGCCGCGCCCCGTCCTGGTCGCCCACCCCGGCCCCGCGATGCCTACGGCCGACGCGTTCGCCGAGGTCGCGCGGCTTCGCGGCGGCACCTATCTGCCCCGATCGACCTTGATCGATCCCGCCGCGCTGGCGAGCTGGGATGGCGTCGCCGCGCTGGCGGTGAACGACTTCGAGCCGGTGGTGGCGGAGCGCATCCCGCTCGTCCGCCAGGGAATCGGCGCGCTCCGTTCGGCCGGCGCGGGCGTCGCGCTGCTCGCGGGGAGCGGCTCCTCCATCTTCGGCATCTTCCCCGACGCGGCGTCACGCGACAGCGCGGTGGCTCCGCTTCAGGCGCTGGGGATGCGAATCTGGCCCGCGGAAACCTTCACGTCGTTCCCAAGCCCCACCGTCGCCTGACAGATCGATTTTCCGTAGTCGGGTTATGTTCGGTTTTACCCCGAAGAGGAGGGGGGAATGCTCACAGGCACTGAAGGTGGCGAAGTACTTCCTCTCTAAGGTAGACGAGGACGCGGGCGATGGGATCTCCAATCTGAAGCTTCAAAAGCTGGTGTACTACGCCCAAGCTTACAATCTGGCGATGTACGACGAACCGCTCTTCCCCGAGCAGGTTGAAGCGTGGGAACATGGTCCCGTGGTTCCGGATCTCTACCGCCATTACAAGGGGAGCGGTTCCGGCAACATCCCGCCGCCGGTCGATTTCAACCCGGAAGACTACGACGAGCGGTCGGCAGAGTTGATGGACGAGGTTTACGAAGTATTTGGTCAGTACTCCGCGTGGAAGCTCCGGAATCTTACCCACGCTGAACGTCCCTGGGCGGAAGCGTATCAGGACGGAACTGAACGCGGGCGGGTTATTCCGGTCGGCGCGATGCGTGAGTTTTACAAGGACTTTGTAACCGAGTAGGCCGTCCGTGGTAAAACGCATCAAGCGGCCTCCTGACCAGCCCGGCGGGAGGATCAAGGCCAGTGCGGAAGCGGCAGGGTCCACCGACGGCGTACCGCCGGTGTTCTGCCTCCGTCACTTAGCCGCTGGTTGGAGGATCAGCGATTGCGAGCGGGACGATCAGGCAGCGTTCGCGGTGACGGCGGAAAGGCTGTCTAAGCTGAGTTGGCGAGAAATCAAGGGCGCACCCCCGCCACGGGGTAGGCACAGAGAAGATTTCTCGCGATTCGCTCAAGGCTCCGATTCCCACCAGCGTAACGGAAGACGTGGAGTTTCTTGCGTTTCGGTTTAGCGGGCATGAGGGCAATGGTTGGGTTTCGGAGCAGGGAAGTGTTCCACGTGGTGTGGCTTGATCCCGCATTCAAGCTTTACCAGCACTAGCGGGTGAAGCAAGCAGGGCGGGGGCGGCAATGGATGCCGCTCCCGCCCCTTTCACTTCTTCGCCCGCCGTTCTCGCGTCTCCCGCTTCGGCACTCCGCCGGGCGGGATTGCTGTTCGTATCATCCTGGTTGCGGCGTCTTCCCACGTCCCCGGTATCTTCACCCGCTCCGGTTCCTTGCCCGGCCGCCGTGGCGTCTCTGTGTCCTTTGGAATGGCTGCTGGTCCTCTCGCTTGGATGCCCGGCCAGATGCTGTCAGGGGGAATCATACACGGGAGGGGCCGAGAGGATCAACCCTCCTGGCCCGGATCACAAGAAAGGCGCTAGCCGCAGACCTGGGTGCAGGCCTCGCCGCACGTGTATTCGTGGGTGGGGTTGCAGCAGCCCGTGTAGGGTTCGCCGGTGCAGCACTCTGATTGGAAGCCGGTGTCGCAGGGTAACGGACACGTCCCGTTGCAGCTGATCGCGCACGAATTGCACGAAAGCCGCGTCACGGGTGCATGCGCCTCAACTGTCCCCTCACCGGCGGAATCGTTCGCCACGTCGAACGACTCCACCGCCAAGTGCTCCAGATCGAGCTTCAGTTTCCTCATGGTCTCCCCCTTCGGAAAAGAGTGGCCGCATTCGGTCTAGTCTATATGTGTCTGTCGTGAGGCAGGGGCACAAGCGAATAGTAGCCGAAGGCACACGTAGCGCGGGGGCCGTTCGGATCATCCGAGCGGCCCCCGCTGCGTTGCTCACCCGGCGCGGTAGCGCTCCACCGTCAGGCGCTTCCCTTCCACCGAACGAACCAGCGCAAGCACGCGGTCCCCGTCTGACTGGCGGCGGGTGTTCCAGAGGAAATCGGTGTCGCCAGATAGTACGGCAGGCGCTTCTGAGACATGCGGTGCCACACCCCCACCAGACCGCGCTTCAGGAGCGCGTGCGACGATTCCGCGGTGTTGCTGTTGACGTTGAACCCATCCGCGTCCACGCGTGCAAATTCGTACTGTGCGTGATTCGTGGTGCGGTGCCCAGCGAAACCCTCAGTCGCGCCCGGATAGACGTTCAGCTCATCGGTGACGACTTCCGCACTGAGCGATACGCCGCAGGAGATGCAGGCGCACCCGTCCGGCCAACGCTGCGCCTCGAACCACTCGACAGCCGCAGTCTCATCCGCGCACACACGCGGCAGCTCGGCAACGACCTTGCTCTTGATGGCGGCGACGTCGTTGTTTTTTCAGGGTCTACGATCACACCCCGGCCGGCTTGCGGCGCTTGCCGGCTCGGCGGACGGCGGCCCGGGCGCGGGCGGCGCGCTCGTCCAGCTCGCGGACGGTGGGCGGGTCGGCCGGCCGGCCCGAGAAGCGGGCGCGGAGGTAGAGGTCGACCGCGGCCGCGGCGTCGTCGGCACCCGGCGCCCGATCGACGGCAAGCGACTGCGCGAACTCGAGCGGGCCGCCGTCCACCGGCGCCCAGCCGGCGCGGGCGTACGCCTTCCGCAGCGAGAGGTAGGCGCGCGACTCTCGGTGCAGCCGCCCGCCCGGGCGCCTGCGTGACGCGAGCAGCCAGAGCAGCGCCAGCCCCAGCGGCACCAGCAGCCAGGGCGCCGCCACGCGCACCGGCGCCCGCTGGTCGCGCCGCCCGATCCCGCCCTGGTCCCCGCGCGAGAACACCGAGCCGATGCCGCGGAACACCGAGAGCTGGCGCTCCATGTTGTAATCCACCACCCACTTGTACCAGCGGTACTCGATCCCGTCCATCCACAGCCGGGTGCTCCACGCCCATCCGCGCCCCGCGTCGGCCACCACGTCGCCGCGGCTGGCGGGGGTGGGATCGAACGGCACCCACCCCCAGCCGGGGAACCACACCTCCACCCACGAGTGCGCCTGGTTGCCGGTGACGGCCAGGTACCCCGCGCCCGTGTTCCACTCCCCCCCCAGGAAGCCGTTGACGTTGCGCGTGGGGATGCCGCGCGCCCGCAGCAGCACGGCCATGGCGGTGGAAAAGTACTCGCAGTGCCCCTCGCGGCGCCGGAAGAGGAACCCTTCGATGGACGCATCCTCGCGGCCGGAAGGCAGGTCCAGCGTGTAGCGGAAGGTGCGCAGCCACGCCTCCACCGCGCGCACCTGGTCGATGCGCGTGGCGCGCCCCGCTGTCAGCGAGTCGGCCAGGCGGCGCACGCGCGGGTCCAGCGGCGGAAGCTGCAGGTAGGCCCGCATCTCGCCGGCGTCCGCGCCGGCTTCGGCGCGCAGCGCGTCGTCGGAGGGCCGGCGGCCGGCGCTGGTCACCGTGTACACCGGGTTGTCGGTGCCGGCGAAACCGATGTCGCCGGTGGCGCCGGTGAACACCTGGATCGCGGAGCGCGGCTGCACGTTCAGCACCGGGTGCGGGCCGAAGAGCACGTCCGCGCCCGGCGGCCCGCCGAAGATGCGCATCCGCCGGAAGGGGCCGCCCCAGCGGATCGCGTAGCCGCGCGCGTCCAGGTCGCGGGCGAAGGCGGCGAGGGCGGTGCGCATCCACTCCTCGCCGTCGAAGCGGTCGAAGCTGCGCCCGCGCCAGTGGATCCCCTCCACCCCCGGCGGCGGGCCGTCGGGGAACTCCACGCGGAACATCACCTCGGGATTCGACCCGATCCGCCCGCCGAAGTCGCCGATCGACACGCGGTCGCTGAACCCCGCCACCTCGCCGCCCGCGCCGCGGCGCCCCTGCACGTTCCACGCACGGGGGAGGCGGGGGAAGAGCAGGAACACGCCCGCGCTCATCGCCAGCGTCATCCCCGACAGCGCCACGGTGGTCCACAGGAAGGCGCGCCCCACGCGCACCGTGCCCCCGCCGCGGAAGCGCTCCGTCTCGCGCCGCAGGTACCCCACCATCATCGCCAGCACCGTCAGCCCCACGTAGCTCGCGAAGCCGAAGGCGAAGCCGATCCCCGGGTAGAAGGCCGTCGACGCGATCAGCAGCGCGAACGACAGCGAGTACAGGCGCATGTCGTTGCGCGCCTCCAGCGGCCGCAGCGCCTCGCCGGCCAGGAGGAAGAGGAGCATCGCCATCACGCCGGGCAGGAAGTCGTGCCCCAGCAGCAGCGCGCCGTACACCAGCCAGCCGAAGAGCGCCAGGATCCCCACGCGCGTGGCCCGCTCGATCCACGCGCCGGCGCGCGAGTCCGGCAGCCATAGCACCGACAGCGCGAGCGCGATGGCCGCCGCCAGCGTCATCGGCCCCACGCCGTCGCCCGCGGCGTAGGCGCCCAGCGCGGCCAGGGCCATGGCGCTCGCCAGCCGCCGGTGCAGCCGCGCCAGCTTCATCGCCCCTCCCGGGCCACGGTGTAGACGTCGCCCCAGCGCCCGTCCGCCGCGCCCGCGGTCACCAGCACGCACTCGCGCGTGGGCACCGGCGCGCTCGGCGCCGGGGCATCGCTGCGCAGGCGGGCGCGGGCCAGCGCGTCCAGCACGCGCTCGAGCTGCGCGGCGCCCGCGCCGGGCGCCACCCGCGCCTCGGCCGTGGCGAAGGCGAACGGGTCGCCGCGTCCCACGGCGGCCGCCGCGAGGCTGGCGGCGATCTCCACCGCCGCCTCGGCGTCGTCGCCCGGCGTGGCGCGCAGGTCCAGGCAGATCCAGAGCGCGGTGGCGCGGTCGCGCTCGTACTCGCGGATCACCGGGTGGCCCACGCGCGCGGTGGTGCGCCAGTGCACGTCGCGCGGGTCGTCGCCCGGGCGGTACGGGCGCAGCCCGCGGTACTCGCCGCGCGCCCCGGCCGTGCCCGCGAAGCTCTCGCCGGCGCGGCGCACCCGCTCGCCGGCCATCCGCGGGGCGCGCACCGCGCGGTCGTGGCGCGGCCAGACCACGGCCTCGGCGGCGATCTCCAGGTCGCGCTCCTTGCGGAACAGGCCGAAAGGGAAGGAGGTCGCCAGCGTCACCATCTCCAGGGGATAGACGCCGCGGCGCTCCCACGTGCTCTCGGCGCGCACGGTGGCGCTCTCGCCCGGCTCCAGCGCCGCAACCCAAGCCGCCCCCGCGCGCCCCGCCTCGCCGATCTCCACCGCCAGCGAGGGGAGGCGGCGCTTGTCGTTGCGCAGGTCGTAGCTAATGCGCCCCGGCCGCCCCGCGGTGATCCCGCGCACCGGCCGGCGGCGAACCTCCAGCCGGCGGATCATCTGCTCGCTCAGCCACCCGCTGAGCGTGATGAAGCCGAGCATCGCGCCCAGCACCAGGAAGAGCAGGTTGTTGCCGGTGCCGATCGCCGCCAGCCCCAGCACCGGCGTGCCGCCCGTGAACAACCCGCCCGCGCGCGAAAAGCGCAGCCGCCGCGGCGGCCGGAACCAGCGGCGGATGCTTGCGGCGGTGGGCGTGAGGCGGCGGGACAGGGTCACTTCAGGGGACAGGGAACAGGGGACAGGGGACAGCCGGCAGGGCATGGAGACGGCCCGACACGTCGTCCGCCACGCCGATGGATCGGGCGACGTCAAGATCTGGCCGCATCATCCTCACACCGGGACCGGGAGGTCGGACAGGATGCCCTCCAGCACCGCCACCGACTCCTCGTACGCCTCGCCCGTGGCACCCGACGCGCCGGTGGGGAGGAGGCGGTGGGCGAGGACGGGGACGACCAGGCGGCGCACGTCGTCGGGGGCGAGGAAGTCGCGGCCCTCCACCAGCGCGTACCCCCGCGCGGCGCGGAACAGGCCGATGGCGGCGCGGGTGCTGGCGCCGGCGCGCAGGCGGGGGTCGGTGCGCGTGGCCTGGATGATCGCCATCAGGTAGTCCACCAGCGCGGGGTCGGCGTGCACGCGCTCCACGCGGGCCTGCAGCGCCAGCACGCGGCCGGCGTCCAGCACCGGGTGGATGCGGCTCACCGGGTCGCCCACGCCCACCGACTGCAGCAGCACGCCGCGCTCGTCCGCGGCCTGCGGGTAGCCGATGGAGAGGCGCATCAGGAAGCGGTCGAGCTGGCTTTCGGGGAGCGGATAGGTGCCGTGCTGCTCGAGCGGGTTCTGCGTGGCCATCACCAGGAACGGCGTGGGCAGGTCGTAGCTCCGCTCGTCGATGGTCACGCGCCCCTCCTGCATCGCCTCCAGCAGGCCGCTCTGCGTGCGCGGCGGCGCGCGGTTGATCTCGTCCGCCAGCACCACGTGGGTGAAGATGGGGCCCGGGCGCGTCTCGAACTCGTGCGTGCGCGGGTTGTAGATGCTCACGCCCAGCACGTCGCTGGGCAGCAGGTCGCTGGTGAACTGGATGCGGCGGAAGTCGAGCCCCAGCGCGGCGGTGAGCGCGCGCGCCAGCGTCGTCTTCCCCACGCCGGGGATGTCTTCGAAGAGGATGTGCCCGTGCGCCAGCAGCGCCGCCAGCGACAGGCGCACCGTCTCGCGCTTGCCGCGGAACACGGTTTCCACCTCGTCGACCAGCCGGTCCAGCAGGCTCAGCTCCACGGACTCGGCCGTGTTCGGAACCGCGTTCAGCATGTGGGGCAGCGTTGGGTGTTGTTGGGGGATGACAGGCAAAGTACACCCCCTCCGGCAATTGGAGCCAGAGGGGGTGCGGAGGCGCAGGGTCCGAGCGCTTCAGGCGCTTGACTGTGGACTCGTCGAATCCGCTCGCGGAGACTTCAGCGGAGGGAGCGGAGCATGCGCCGAATCCCGCGGAGTCGATGCCGCAGGTAGCCGACGCGTGCCGGCAGCACGTGCTCCGGATCGGCGAGGGTGTCGCGCGTCGCCGGCGTCACCACGTATCCCGCGGCGCGCATCCTCTCCACCCACTGCGGCACGGTCGTTTCGGACATCTGCTCACCTCCTCATATCAAGGGTTCAGCCAGTAGTTCACCTTGATCAGGAAGACGTTGTCGGGCCGCGCGCCGAAGAGCGCCGCGCGGTCGCGGCCAAAGCTGAAGTCGCCCACGCCCTCGCCCACGTTCTCGCGCTGCTGCTGCCAGGCCACGAACATCGTGCTCCCCGGCCGCCACTCCCAGCGCAGCACCGCGTTGCCGCGCAGCGAGCGCACGGTGTAGTCCTGGGGGCGCACGCCGCTCAGGTTGTCGGTGGCGAAGCGGAAGGTGCGCGGGGCGACCAGGTAGCGCGTGCTGTCGCCGAAGTCCACCGCGCTCACGAACGGCGCCACGTACATCTGCAGCGTGAGGTCGGGGTTGAAGGTGTAGTTGAAGCGGAAGTCCATGGACACCGTGGTCTGCCGCAGGTCGGTGAACAGGTAGCGCCGGCCGAACAGCCCCGCCGCCGAGCTGTCGGCCACCGAGCCCAGCGACTGCGCCGCCACCGTGAGCCGGTCGAACGACGGCCCCACCGTCAGGTTCCACCGCGGCGAGATCTTGAGCTGCACGTCGCCGAAGACGTTCACGTCTCCGCCGCCCTCCTCGTCGTGCTGCAGGAAGGTGCCCAGCGTGCCCACCAGCGGCTTGCGCGCGTCGGAGGCGAGCTGCGCGAACCCCGACACCAGCAGCGGCCGCACCGCCACCGGCCCGCCGCGCGTGAGCCGGTCGTCCAGCGCGCGCGGCTGGAAGGTGAGCTGGTAGTTGGCGTTCCAGTAGCTCAGGTGCTGGAAGTAGCCGCTGCTGTTGAACGCGGTGAGGATGCCGTCGCCGTCGTAGTTCCACTCGCGGCGCCCGCCCAGGGCGGCCTGCCAGAAGCGGAAGAAGCTCCCCGGCCGCTGCTGCAGGTAGGTGACGCTCGCGTCCACGTCCAGCCGCGCCGCGCGCCGCTGCGCCCCCAGGTCGGCGATCTCGTAGCCGGGGGTGATCGTCGAGATCCCCGCGCCGCCCCGCCAGTGGGCGCCCGCCTGCTTGGTCACCCGCATCTCGCCCTGGAACCCGCCCAGCGACGTCGCCCCCGAGTCCACCCGCAGCGCGTCCGAGTCCGGCCGGCCGAACTGGTGGTAGGGGACCACGAGCTGCTCGCGCAGGATCGCCAGGGAGTCGCCGCGCACGTGGCTCAGCGAGCCGAAGCCGGTCACGCGCCAGCGGCGGCTGGCGAACTCGTGCTTGAAGTCGAGCCCCGCCGTGTACCCGGCCGAGCGCAGCGCGGCCCGCAGCGCCGGCGTCTCCAGGTCGCGGTTCACGGCGGTCACCATCCCGCCCACGTAGGTGCGGCCGCCGCGCAGGTCGCGCTTCAATCGCCCCACGAAGAAGTTGGTCAGCGGCTCGGCCACCAGGCTGTGCTCGCCCGAGTCGTCCACGAAGCGCGCCTCCGCGCTCGCCGTCAGCGCGTTCATCACCCCGATCGACCACCCGCCCGCCGTCTGCCCCGAGAGCTTGGCGGCGCCCAGGATCCGCGTCTGCGTGGGCACGTCGGTCGTGGGCACCCCCGGCCGCACGCCGAAGGTGAGCCCGCCCACCCGGCGCGAGTAGAAGAGCGACCCGCCGGCGGGGATCGTCCCGCTGTTCCCCGAGTTGAAGTTGAAGATGTCGCGCCCCTCCACGAAGAACGGGCGCCGCTCCTCGAACACGGTCTCGAACTGCGTGAGGTTCACCACCGCCGGGTCCAGCTCCACCTGCCCGAAGTCGGGGTTCACGGTGGCGTCGAGCGTCAGGTTGCTGGTCACGCGGTACTTCAGGTCGGCGCCGACGCGGGTGCCGTACTCGCGGTCGTCGCGGAAGGGGTTGCCGCTGCGGTCCACGTGCTCGGCGCGCGCCACGGTGTAGGGGAGCAGCTCCAGCTGGTGGGCCGAGCGGATCCCCTCCAGCCCGGCCAGGTGGCCCCACCGCGCGATCCCCCCGCGCTCGCTCTTGGGGGTGTACGCCGAGGTCGCGTACTCGTTGCGCCGCCCGATGATGCGCTCCAGCAGCAGCCCCCAGGTGGCGTTGCGCGGGTTGAAGCGGAGCTGGCTGAAGGGGATGCGGAACTCGGCCGTCCAGCCGCCGCTGTCCACGCTGGCCTCGCCCTGCCACACCGCGTCCCAGTCGTTGTCGTCGCCGCGGTCGGTCTTCGCCTCGTCCCTCCGCACGCCAGACGGGTTGATGTCGAAGCCGAAGGCGGTCAGGTGGTCGTGGTAGCTGTCGATCTGCACCCCGAACCAGTCCGAGTCGCCCAGCGCCATGTCGCGGCGGCCCAGCCGCGTGTTCACCCGGCCGCGGTCGTGCAGCCGCACGCCCACGTACAGCGCCTCGTCGTCGTAGAGGATGCGCGCGTCGGTGGCCTCGCTGGCGGGCTTCCCCTCCTCGGGGTCGTACTGGGTGAACTGCGTCACCGGCGTCGCCGCCGCCCACGCCGCCTCGTCCAGCTTTCCGTCCACGCGGATCGCCGAGGGGGCGCGGGTGGCCGTGGCCACGGGCACGGGGCGGCCGGCGTGCGGATCGCTCTGCGCCCGGAGCAGCGCGGGTGCGCACGAAAGCAGCGCCAACGGCAGGATTCGCTTGATCATGGACGGGTGCCGGAGCCGGACGGTGCCGGCGGAGGGGGTGGGGGGATTCTGTCGATGGGAACATGGCGAACGCCGGGGTGCGAAGAAACTAGCACCTCTCCACGCACCTGACCAGCCGTAATCGACCGCCGTCCAGCCGTTGGCGGATCGCCCGGCCACACGCTCCGGGCGGCCGCGTCGGCGGAGAACGGGCCGCGCCGCCGCGGCCCGTCCCGTGGTCGACTACGACGCGGGCGCCGCGACGCTGTCGCCGGAGACGCGCACGGCCTGGCGAGGAACCAGTGCGCCGCCCGCCAGCGAGCCGATCACGCCGGCGGCCGCGATCGCCCAGCCGTACCACGACGGCTGCCCCGGCTGCGGCGCGGAGAGCATCGGGATGCTCATCAGCGCGATCACGGTCGCGAGGACGGCGGCGTGCTTGAGCGGTGCGTACGCGCCGATCCGCGCGGTCAGCCACCCGCCCGCGACCGCCGCGCCGAACGAGAGCACCAGGTTGGCGGCCAGGTACGCGGCGGGGAGCTGCGGCCGGGTGCTGGCCTGCATCGCCTCCAGCCCGCCGGGCACCAGCAGCGCCGCGACCGCCACGCTCCCCACCAGCACGATGAGAACCATCACGAGCAAGCCTGCGATCACGGCGACCGCGCCGCGAGAAACGATGTGCATGCGGAGTGCTCCGGGAAACGAAAAAGGGACGAAAGCCGCGATTCCCGCCGCGAACGGGGCGGTGCGGGGCACGAGCGGAAGCCGATGGATACACGGGGAAGCGCCCCAAGTTGCCTCGCCGGGACGCCTCGCCGCAAGCGCCCGCGCTCCGCCGTCGAGCCGGGGGAGCGTCGGCCGGACGGCCGGGCGCGCTTGACAGCACCCGCCCCCGGGTCAGATTCTCCGCCATCCACCCGCACACGCACCGCACCCGCATCGGCCGCCACGGCCCCGGAAGCCCAGCATGAAGAGACCTTTCCGCGCCGCGCTCGCCGGCCTGGCCGTCCTGCTCCTCGCCCGCGAGGGGGGGGCGCAGGCCAGGCTCACCTCGCCGCAGGAGCAGTTCGGCCACGCCATCGGCGCCGACTACCAGCTCCCCAACTACCAGCAGCTCGTGGCGTACTGGCAGAAGCTGGCCACGCAGAGCGACCGCATGAAGCTGGTGGAGATGGGGCGCACGGCCGAGGGGCGCACGCAGTACATGGCCGTCGTCAGCAGCCCCGCGAACATCCGTAACGTCGACCGCTACCGCGAGATCTCCGCGCGGCTCGCCCGGGCGCGCGGGGTCGATTCGCTCGAGGCGGCGCGGCTGGCGGGCGAGGGGAAGGCGGTGGTGTGGATCGACGGGGGGCTGCACGCCAACGAGGTGCTGGGCGCGCAGCAGCTCATGGAGACGCTGTGGCAGCTGGTCAGCCGCAGCGACGCCGAGACCACGCGCATCCTGGACGACGTGGTCGTGCTGTTCGTGCACGCCAACCCCGACGGGATGGACCTGGTCAGCAACTGGTACACGCGCAACCCCGACCCGCGGCGGCGCTCGCTCGCCGCGCTCCCGCGGCTCTACCAGAAGTACATCGGGCACGACAACAACCGGGACTTCTACGCCTCCACCCAGCCGGAGACGGAGAACATGAACCGGGTGATGTATCGCCAGTGGTACCCGCAGATCGCCTACAACCACCACCAGACCGGGCCCACCGGCACGGTGATGTTCGCCCCGCCCTTCCGCGACCCCTTCAACTACCTGTACGACCCGCTGGTGGTCACGGGGATCGACATGGTGGGGTCAGCCATGCACAACCGCTTCGTGGCCGAGGACAAGCGCGGCGTCACCACCCGGCGCGGGGCGAACTATTCGACCTGGTGGAACGGGGGGCTGCGGACCACGACGTACTTCCACAACATGATCGGCCTGCTCACCGAGACCATCGGCAGCCCCACGCCGATGGACATCCCCTTCATCCCCAACCGCCAGCTGGCCAGCACCGACCTGGCGCACCCGATCGCGCCGCAGCGCTGGCACTTCCGCAACTCGATCGACTACTCGGTCACCGCCAACTACGCGGTGCTCGACTACGCCAGCCGCTACCGCCCCACGCTGCTGATGAACTTCTGGCGGATGGGGCGCAACGCCATCGACCGGGGGAGCCGCGACCACTGGACCACCCTCCCCCGCCGCGTGGCCGAGGTGCGCGATTCGATGCGCGCCGGCAACCGGCGCGAGACGGGGAACGCGGTGATGGTCCCCGGGGGACTGGTGCAGGGCGCCCCCGGCGCCGACGAGAGCCAGCGTTACCTGCGGATGCTGCGCCGGCCCGAGTGGCGCGACCCGCGCGGCTACGTCATCTCCGCCGGGCAGGCCGACTTTCCCACGGCCGTGAAGTTCGTGAACGCGCTGCTGGAGACGGGGGTGGAGGTGCAGCGCGCCACCGAGGGGTTCATGGTGGGCAAGGACTATTATCCGGCGGGCTCCTTCGTGATCCGCACCGACCAGGCGTTCCGCCCGCACGTGCTGGACATGTTCGAGCCGCAGGACCATCCCCACGACGTGCTGTACGAGGGCGGCCCCCCGATCCCCCCGTACGACGTGGCCGGGTGGACGCTGGCCTACCAGATGGGGATCGACTTCGCCCGCGTGCTGGAGCCGTTCGAGGCGCCCACCGAGCCGGTGACCGCGTGGAACCTGCCCGCACCGGCGGCCCGGATCGCCACACCGCGCTGGGCGCCTACCGGCTACGCGCTCTCGCCGCGGCAGAACGACGCCTTCGCCGCCGCCAACCGCCTGCTGGCGGCGGGGGTCAAGGTGTCGCGCGTCCACTCGGTCGCCGCGGGGCAGGTGCGCGACGGGCTGCACGCGGGGGCGTTCTACGTGGAGCCCAGCGGCAGCGGCCGCGCGGCGTACGACAGCATGGAGGCGGTCGCGCGTGGCCTGGGGGTCGAGTTCGACGCGGTGCACGCCTCGCGGGTGCCCACTGACATCCGCCCGCTGCGGCCCCTGCGCATCGGCCTGTGGGACCGCTACGGCGGGTCGATGCCCAGCGGGTGGACGCGCTGGATCCTGGAGCAGTTCCACTTCCCCCACCAGCGCGTGTTCGCCCCCGAGCTCGACGCGGGGAACCTGAACGCGAAGTACGACGTGCTGGTGTTCGTGGACGAGGCGATCCCGGCGGCCGACCGCGCGCCCGGCGCCGGCGGGGGCGGCTTCGGCGCGATGCCGGATCCCGCGAGCGTCCCGGCCGAGTACCGCGGCCACCTCGGCACGGTCACCGTCGCCCACACGGTTCCGCAACTCCGCGCGTTCATGGAGAACGGCGGCACGGTGATCACCATCGGCAGCTCCACGGTGCTGGCGCGGCACCTGGGGCTGCCGGTGCACGACGCGCTGGTGGAGCGCGCCCCCGACGGCACCGAGCGCGCGCTGCCGCGCGAGAAGTTCTACATCCCCGGCTCCATCCTGCGCGTGCAGGTCGACACGGCACGGCCGGCCGCGTGGGGGATGGAGCGCCGAGCCGACGTGATGTTCGCCGAGAGCCCGGTGCTGCGCCTGGGCCCCGACGCGGCCGCGCGCGGGGTGCGGCGCATCGCGTGGTACGAGGGGGCGGAGCCGCTGCGCAGCGGGTGGGCGTGGGGGCAGCAGTACCTGGACGGCGGCGTGGCCGCGGCCGAGGCGAGCGTGGGCCGCGGGCGGCTCTTCCTGTTCGGCCCCGAGATCGCCTTCCGCGCCCAGCCGCACGGCACCTTCAAGCTCCTCTTCAACGCCCTCTACTCCGCCGCCGAGCAGCGCTGACGGCGGGGCGGACGGACGACGGATCGAGGGGCACGCGGCGACCGGCCGCGTGCCCCTCATGAGTTCGTGACGGAGCGAAGGATGCGAGAGAGCTGAGCCCGCCGCGTGAGCTGGGGTTAGCTCTCCAGCACCTGCGCGGTGGTCCAACCCGAGGCGAAGGGCTCCGGGAGGAAATTCACCGCCAGACGAGTGCCGCGGACGACCGGTTTCCCGGTCAGTACGGCAGGATCAGAATGGATGTGCTCGCGCCAGTCCATCGGCCCCTCTCTTCAAAACGGGAAGGCTCATGACGATGACTCTGGCCCCAGAGGGATGAGTCCATATATGATTGTAAGGCCGCTGGGGCGGTTGCGTACCAGGGTGTTGGCGCTGGTTAGCAGGCACGGCGATCATGTGGCCGCGCAAAGCAATCGATCAGGAACGGCTCGAGGGCGGCTGTCCAGTACCACTCCGCCGCCGGTACCACCGACCGCGAACGGCAGCCGCAAATCAGTGCGCCTCATGATGATGCTTGGCGGCCCGCTCACCGACGTAGCGCCGAAAGACTTCTGAGTCCGCCGACTGGCACACGTTCGATTCCGGCATGCAAGGCTTGGGGTTCCGCCGGCTGCTGTCGGACGAAGCAAGCTCGTCGCGCATCTTGACCGTACGTCGAGCCGGACCATCCGGGCTACAGCTTCGCCGTCATGCACGGCCGAATATACCGTAAGGGTTCACATGCTTCGCTACCGGATCCTCCGCTTCCTCTTTCGGCTCATATTTTTGGGCTTGCTGGCTCGAACGAAAGTGGTCGGGCGCGAGAACATCCCCAAGAAGGGGCCCTACCTGGTGCTGATCAATCACATCAGCCACCTGGACATGGTGTTGGTGCTGGCAGTGGGACCGCTCATGAAGTTCCGCTTTCTCATCAGCCGACGGTGGGTGCAGAGAAAGCTCTTCGGGTCGGTATTGCAATGGCTCGGAGCGATTCCCGTCTCGTTCGAACCGGGCGCCATGAATTGCAGTGCCGTGCGGCAAGGACTGCGCACGGTGCAAAGCGGGCTGGCCTTGGGCTTCGCGCCGGAATCCACCATCAGCCCGCCCGGCCTCTTGCAGGGTAAGCGGGGGGCAGGCTTTTTTGCCAGCCGTGTCGACATTCCGATCTTGCCGGTCGGCATCATCAACACCGAACAGGTCATCTCCAATGCCAGGCGCTTCCGCCGCACTGACGTGGAGATTCACATCGGCAAGCCTTTCAAGCTGCCGAGGCCGGACCCGTTGCTGGGGCGGCGGGACGAACTCGACGCTTACCGGCACTACATCATGATCCGAATCGCGTCGCTGATCCCGGCGCGATACCACGGCCATTACGCCGACCACCCTGCCTTGGCGGCCATCGAGCAGGGCAAAGATCCCTGGCCCATCATCGAAACCACGTTCAAAAAAAACCGGGTCACGCCATGAAGTCGACGTCGCTCCAGCGCGAGAACGAGCAGCCAGCTCACAGCTCCATCGTGGAAATCAGGCTTGCCACCCCGGCCGATCGCCGCCGCGTTTACCAGACTCGGTATCAGGTTTACGCCGAAGAGCTGGGCCAGCACTCGCGGAATGCCGAAGGCATGCTCAGCAACGATCTGGACGCCTTCAATCAGTACGTGATCGCCGTGCAGGACGAGGAACTGATCGGCTTCGTCAGCATTACGCCTCCCGGGCAAGCCCGGTATTCGCTCGACGGCTACCTGCCGCGCTCCGAATGGCCTTTCCGCGCGTCGGATTCACTGTACGAGATCCGGCTGCTGACCGTGATTCCAGAGTATCGCGGCGGCTGGTTGTCGGCGGCGCTCATGTACGCCGCACTGCGCTACATCGAGGCGCAGGGGGGAGGGGAGGTCATGGCGACCGGACGCAAAGAGGTCGCCTCCATCTATCGTCGTGTTGGGCTCAAGGAGCACGGCATCGAGATCCAGAGCGGAAAGGTCACCTACCTGCTGATGAGCGCCGCTTTGACCGAGATACGAGCAAGGGTCGATGGCATGAAGCCCGTCGTCCAGCGATTCAAGCGCTCTGTCGATTGGAAGATGGGAGTGGCATTCGAGTAGCCGCAGCCAAAGGAGAAGGAGCGGATGAATGAGCAAGCAGCGGGAGCACTACTGTATTGCGATCGTGGGCGGCGGGCCGCGGGCAACCTACGCCTGCGAGCGCCTGGCGGCCGAAGTGGGAAGGGCGCGGCCCACGCTCCCGATCCATCTCCATGTTTACGAGCTGAGCGGTGAATTCGGAGCCGGTAGGATCCATGATTCCAGGCAATCGGCAACCAACCTGCTCAACCGCACCTGTCGCCAGGTGGCATTTGCCGCGGACGAAACCGTCAGCGGCGTGGGGCCGTTACGGCCGAGGGCAGAACGGCCGAGCCTGGATGCCTGGTGCCGCGCGCGCTTCCAGCAGACGGCCCGTCCCGAGTTCGACATCGGCCCGGATGCGTGGCCCCAACGGCGTGTCGGCGGCCTGGCCTTGCGGGAGATGTTCGAGCTTTACCTTTCGCAACTGAGTCAGGCGGCGCACGCCGAAGTCTACACGCACGCTGAAGCCGTCACGGGGATGACCCGCGACGAACGAGGACGCTTCGTCGTGCAGTCCGAGCACGGGACACACTGCGCAGCCCACCAGGTCCTGCTCGTCACCGGACATCCCACGACGGAATCAGACAGGCAGCGTCAGGCCTTTCCCGGCTTGGAAAAGCAAACGTTTGCACGCTACGTGCCCGTCGAGTACCCCTTCGGGAAGGGGCTCGATGACGAAAACAGCGGTCCCGATCGCGTGGTGGGCGTGTCGGGAATGGGTTTGACCGCGATCGATCACATCCTCAATCTGACGGAAGCGCGAGGCGGGCGCTTCGAGGTCGTGGGTGACGACCTGGTCTACTTGCCGAGTGGGAGAGAGCCGAGGAGGTTGGTGGCTTTCTCACCCAGCGGGATGTTCCCCCACGCGCGTCCCGAAAACGTCAAGGAGCACGGCTCGCGAAACCTCGAGCACCAGGGGCGGTTCTTCACCGTTCAGGCCGTCGAGCGTCTGCGAGCGGAGAGCAGCGAGCCACGGGCTTTCACCACCCGGCGGCGTCATGGCGCGCGTATCCCCCGCTCCGGCCGTCTCAGCTTCGAGCATGACCTGATGCCGCTGATCCAGCTGGAGATGGCCTACGTCTTCTACGGCACTCTGTTCGGGGAGGAAGCGGGGCAGTTCCTCGCCGAGCGAGCGACGCCTGTCTACGAGCGCTTTCTTTCGGCCGCCAATCGCGACGACGCACCCGGTTGGCGCGAGGCCCTGTTGCGACCCATCGAGGAGGGAGTGGACGAGATCGCGCGCCAGGTTGGTCGAGCGCTCACTGAAGGCCTTTGGGCATTCAAACAAGCCGAATGCCTGGGAAGCTCCGATTGGAGCCCCGCTTTTCGACATTGGCTCGGCGTCGTCGTCGGCGAGGAGCGGGGTCAGGCCGTCTGGCAGGCTCTCGAGCGGGGCCAAGACCCGGCGTGCGTGCGATCGCTTCTGGCTGAATCCCCCCATGGGCTCGACACGCGCCCCGAGGGCAATCGCTTCGACTTCGAGCTCATCTACGACGCGCTCGACGGGGCCAGCTTCGTCACCCCGGAGGACTACGCGGCGCAGCGCCTGGCGCACATGCGACGCGACCTGCAATGGGCGGCGCAAGGCAATGTGCGCAACCCGTATAAGGCTGCCACGGACGGAGTTTGGCGCGACTTGCGCGGTGTGCTCAATCACGCGGTCGACAACGAGGGGCTGACGGTCGATTCCTACGAGTATTTCATGCGCTATTACCGCAGGGTGAACAACAAGCTGTCCAACGGTCCGGGCGCGGTCGCGATCAAAAAAATGTGCGCTCTGATCGCCTGCGGGTTGCTCGATATTTCTGCAGGGCCGGGAGCTTCGGCCAAGTTCGACGCGGAGGCGGGCAGATTCCGGGTCTCGAGCCGCATCGGTGCCACGCTTTGGCTCGACACTCTGTTGGAGGGTCACGTGCCGCCATTCCACGCCGAACGCAACGGAGGGGCGGTTTACCAAGAGCTCATTCGGCAGGGGCTTGCACGCCTTTGGAAGGGAGAACGAGCGGACGGCACCAGCTACGTGCCCGGCTTCCTCGACTTGAGCCCCCGCTTTCATCCCCTCGACGCTCGAGCGGAGGAGCTTCGAGCGCTGACCGTGTTCGGCCCCGCCGCCACTCTCTGCAACTTCTTTCAGTTTTCACTGCTCAGGCCCAACTGCAACCACGTCATCATGCGAGAGATCGTGGGGTGGCTCGCTGAAGTCTGGGATGACTACGAAAAGCGCGCCGCCGCGCTGGCGACGACCGAGGCGCTACAGTGACGCTTCAGCCATGCCCAGGCTTTCAACCAGGGCCGAGAGGTAAGCCTCGACCTCCACGCTCGAGCGGTCAGTCGGGCGATTGCGTCTCGTGGTCCGCGCGTAGGTCCCCCATTTTTGCACGGCGTTGAGCAGCCCTTCCACGCTGAAATGCCTGGGATCGGCCAGCGCCTCGATGCGCTCACGCAGGATGCGGTAGGCGGGGGACGAGGCCTGCGAGAGTACGGCTTTCCGCTCCGGTTCGGGCAGATGCGGGAGCTGCAATGGGTTCGCCTGGTAATTGCGGGGCGCGAACTCGGGGCAGCTCGCGGCCAGGCTGCCCCGAAGTTTTTCCAATGGTGCCTCACCGAGCAGCTCTTTCGCCCAGATCACGTTGTTGCGGCTGGAGCTCACCTTGGCGTCGTTGAGCTGCAGGAAAAAGTTCGCGAGCATCGCTTGCGGGAGCATCTCCGGAATGTCGAGCCGCAGCGACAGCCAGGTAAAGAGGAAGGCGTAGTAGTAGGAATTGTCGATGCCGAAGAGGTAAGCAACCCTTGGCTGAAGCGAGGACTTTCGCAGCTCTCGCAGCGCATGCTCGAAGCCCTGTCGGGTATCGATGCCCAGTGATTCGAACAGCGACCAAAGATGCGCGAAGTAGATCTCGACCCAGGCGTTCAACGCCAGGGGGGCCAGAGCCCTGGGGAAAATTCCGTAATCCGTCGAGTAGGCGAGCGCGATGTCGTGTGCCCCCAACTCGTCGAACAATGCCTTGTGACGGCGATTGCCCGCCACCAGAGCACCCATCACCCGTCGCACGGCTTCGACATCGGCTTCTGACAGGGTGAGCCAAAGTTCCTGCCGTGCTGCTGCGCCCTGCACTCGATCACTTCCGCATTGGCCGCAGCGGGCCTCGAGCAAGCTCTCGGGTGATTGCGGATGGCAGCAGTTCTCACACACATTCTGGTAGCAGTCGTGAAAGCAATGCCGACAATGGCCTTTGACATAGGCCTCGAACAGCGGGGCCTGGCAGGCGTCGCACAGCCGCGTCTGCCTGGCCTTGGGTTCGAGGCGGCTCATCAGGTGCACGACCGCCGACTCGAGGAACTCCACGTATGCAGGCGCCGTATTATCGGCGAAATAGTCGAAGCCAATCGCGAACGAGGCAAAGTCGTCCCGGATCCCCTGGCTCATCTCTCGACAGAAGTCGTCGCTCGGACGCTTCAATTCGCGAGCCTTTTTGGCGACGTAGCTCTGGTAGCCGTCGATGTGCGAGAGGTGCAGCACATCGTCCCGACCCACGAATCGGATCAAGCGTCGGAGCAGGTCTGCGCGCAGAAATGGGCCGGCAACATGGCCGATGTGCAAGCGGCCGTTGGGCGTCGGTGGCGGCGTGATCAGCACCCAGGGCTGCCGCTCGCTCTCTCCGCGACCGCTTTCCACCAAATGCTCAATAGGCGCACCGTATTGCCTGACGAGTTGGTGAAGCTGTGCTTCTGCCCGACCCTGGCGAAGCCCATGTCTCCCGCCGAAACCTCGTGATCCTGCTCGTCCAGGCGGAAGATGGCAGTGCCGTCGAGCAGCAGAAAGACCTCCTCCACGTCGGGCTTGTTGATGTGCTCACGCACCGTCTCGCCAGGCTGAATCACCGAGATGGCCGCCCCCATCGCCTCCTTCTTCGCGGAGGTCTGCGCCAGGAACTCGGTCAGCCTGCGGATCGAGACATCGTACTCGGGCTTGTATTTCTCGGGACTTTCGTGGTCGATGATCATGGCAGTTGAGCGCTCGGTTGGAGTTGACGGGTGGCCGGATCTTGCATGGGTTGCGCCGAACCGACCCTGGGTGTGAACGTGTAATGCCTGCTGCGGAAGGCATAGAAGAGCAGGCGATCGACGGACGGCAGCTCCCAGGCTCCGTACAGCGCCGGCTGGTCCTCCAATCGTCGCAAGATGTAATTGGCTTTGAGGGCCGGCCTGTAGGCGACTTCCTTCCGCTCGATGGCTACGCTGCCCAGGCTGCGCCGCTTCATGTGGCGAATGATTTTTACCATCAGCGAGGCGACTACTTCCGTGCGCTGAGTCCAGGTGGTGTGGAGGGTGCCCACGGGTTGGAAGAAGTTGGGAATGCCACCCATCATCATCCCCTTGAAGAAGTTGATGCCTCGCGTTTCCACCTTCTGCCCGTCGACACACACTTCGAATTTGAAGAACTGCGGTTCGTAGCCAGTCGCCAGCACGCACAGGTCGAAGCTGAGTGTGCGGCCGTTCTTCAGCTGCACACCCTGCTGGGTAAAGGCTTCGACTTCCCCCGTAACGACCTCGATTTGCTTCTCCTTGATCAGCTTCTTCAAGCCGATCGAGACCGGGATGCGCTGCTCCCATGGATTGTAGCGCGGAGTGAAATGCTGGAGGTACTCTTCCTCGCTGATGGTTTTGCGCCAATGCCGTTTGAAGAACAGCTTGCCGATGCGCGGCCAGGTTCGAAAGCCGACGAAGACCAGGTCATCCATGAGTTGCAGGTAAGAGCGGACCCAATGCAGCGGGGCCTTCCAGCCGGCGCGATGCATCCGCTGGGCGAGTCGCACGAGCCATGAGGGTCGGTTGCTCGTCTCGTAGATGTACGACGGCGAACGTTGCAGCAAGCTCAACGAGGCGCTGGCCTGGTGCAGATCCGTCACGGCGCTGATCGCCGATGCGCCGCTTCCGACGAGTAGAATCCGCTTGCCCTCGTACACGCCTCGCTCGGCCCGGTCCAACTCGCAAAGGTGCACGATCTTGCCACGAAATTGCTCGCGACCCGCAAATGCCGGAACGTGCGGCTCGTCTGCGAAATAGCCGTTCGCGTTCACCACGAATCGCGCGCGAAAGATCCCCGCGTTCGTCTCCACCCGCCACATCTGCTCGTCGCTGCGGAAGTCCGCGCGGGCTACCTCCACGCCGAAGCGGATCTTCTCCGACATCCCCAACTCCCTGGCCGCGTCGCGCAGGTACTGTGCGATCGTCTCGCTGGAGACCAGGCATTGGTCCGACAAGAACGGGCGAAAGCTGTACGAGTACTTGACGATCATGGAGTCGCACCGCATGCCCGGCCAGCGCTGCGAGCTCCAAATCCCGCCGAGCTCCTGCGACTTCTCCAGGACGAGATGGGGAATGTTCGCCTTCGACAGGTAGTACGAGACCCCGATGCCGGTCACGCCCGCTCCGATGACGATCACCTCGGGTGCGCAGCCCTCGACGGTCAGCTGCTCGGCGCTCATTGTCTCTTGTCTGTCCAGATAGGGGTGTGCATCGTGATTATCTCTGCAATTTTGTTAGGGCAATCGTCATGGGGAGGGTGTTGCCGTTGGGCGATCATATGGCAGGCGACGTAAAGTGTGCGGGAACACCAGGCTGCACAAGGAAACATTTGATTCAAACGCCGTGGCGCATTTATGGGGACCGAAATCGTCAGGCCGGCAGGGGCGCGGCACCCTGATGGCCGGCGGCGCGCAGGTGCTCCGCGAAGGCGTCGACGAAGGCGCGGATGTCGTCCACCTCCAGGTCCCCCAGCACCGAGAGCCGGAAGGTGGGGAC
>Ga0190275_10000484_pt1 | contig 34993 bp, 28 predicted proteins | sample Popmic550T_FD_133745 | JGI IMG/M metagenome (GOLD analysis project Ga0190275, IMG submission 133745) | Populus adjacent soil microbial communities from riparian zone of Yellowstone River, Montana, USA - 550 T | ecosystem: Environmental > Terrestrial > Soil > Riparian zone > Trees stand | place... | reverse complement strand
GTCCTCGGGAGCCACCTGGGCGCCGGCCTACGTCGCCTACGGAGGCAACAACCGGAGCTTGATGCTGCGAGTCCCGGAGGGGAACCGGGTCGAACACCGGGCGGTGGATGGCTCGGCCAACCCGTACCTGGCGGCAACCGGCATGTTGGCGGCTGGGATGGATGGGATAGAGCGCACGTTGGACCCGGGGTCGCCGGTGGCCGACAATCTCTTCCTGCTCAGCCAAGACAACCTCGCCGAACGAGGCATCACACACCTACCGACGACCCTGGACCGTGCCGTCGACGAACTCGTGACCGACGAGGTGTTGCGCGCGGCGCTGGGTAAGGTCGCTGGCGGCGATTTCATCGACTATTACGCCGGGGTGAAGCGAGCGGAATTCAACGACTACCACGCAACGGTGTCGCAGTGGGAGATCGATCGCTACCTCACCCTTGCCTAGTCGGGACCGCCCCTTGTCCCGCCTTGGGCAACGTTCCGTCCAGGAGGGCTACAGCGAGCTGGCGCCCGGGTATGGTGCTCGAGAGCCAGCGGTCTACTAATAGGAAACGATGTTGAATCAGAAGATCCAGGCAACCGTCCGTGACGCGGCCGCCAAGGCACTTCCGCACCGCACGTCGCAGGGCAACGGCTCGCGAAACGGCTCCGGCAGCGGTGCGCGGAACGGGAAGACCGCTCGCTACTCGGCACTGAGCCTGCTCAGCCATGGTCTGACGAAGAAGGACTGGCCGCTTGCCTGGCGCAAACACGAATTGGGCAAGACCTACGACGTCGTCATCATCGGTGGCGGCGTGCATGGGCTGGCCACCGCGTACTACTTGGCCAAGAACCACGGGATCACCAACGTCGCGGTCCTGGACAAGGGCTATCTGGGCGGAGGCGGCTCCGGTCGCAACACCGCGATCCTGCGCTCCAATTACCTGACCCCCGAGGGCATCCGGTTCTACGACCGCTCGGTCAAGCTGTACGAGGGTCTGGCCGCGGACCTGAACTTCAACGTCATGTTCTCCCAACGCGGCCATCTGACCCTGGCCCACAACGACGCATCGCTGCGCACGATGCGCTGGCGGGCCGAGGTCAACAAGATCCAGGGCGTGGATTCTGACGTGATCGATCCGGCCGCCATCAAGAAGCTCGTCCCGTACATGGACGTCTCGGAGGAGGCCCGCTACCCGATCCTCGGGGCTCTCTACCATCCGCCGGGCGGGATCATCCGGCACGACGCGGTGGTCTGGGGGTACGCCAGGGCCGCCGACGCGTACGGGGTGCACCTGCACCAGCAGACCGAGGTCACCGCGATCGACGTGAGCGACGGCCAGGTCACCGGGGTGCAGACCAACCGCGGGACGATCAGCACCCCGGTCGTAGTGAATTGCACTGCCGGTTGGAGCACGCTGATCACCGACATGGCCGGCGTGCAGACGCCGATCCAGACCTTCCCACTGCAGGCCGCGGTCACCGAGCCGGTCCGTCCGTTCCTGGATACGGTGGTCGTGTCAGGAACCCTGCACGTGTACGTCAGCCAGACCGACCGCGGTGAGTTGGTGTTCGGCGCGAGTGTCGACCCCTTCACGTCGTACTCCATGCGTGGCTCGCTGGACTTCGTCGAGGGCCTGGCCGGGCACGTGCTTGAACTGATGCCTCCGCTGCACAAGATGCGCCTGTTGAGGCAGTGGGCTGGCCTGTGCGACATGACTCCCGACTACTCACCGATCATGGGACCAACCCCGGTCAAAGGATTCTATGTCGATGTCGGTTGGGGCACTTACGGTTTCAAGGCCGGTCCTGTCTCCGGCGAAGCGATGGCCGAATGCATCGCCACTCAGCAAACGCCGGAGATCATCTCCGCATTCGGGCTCCAACGCTTCACCGACGGGGAACTCGTGGGAGAGAAGGGGGCGGCGGCAGTTGGCCACTGACCGTCCCTGTCCTTCCGTCCACATCGCCGAGAGAACAGGTTCACGATGATCCAGCTGCCCTGCCCTTGGTGCGGGCCCCGCAATGTGTCCGAGTTCCGATACACCGGTGAGGGTGGTTCTCGACCTGACCCGGAGACGACCACACCGCATGAGTGGCGCCGCTACCTCTACATGCACCGCAACCCGTTGGGTTGGACCAAGGAGAACTGGTACCACGGCTCGGGATGTCGCAGGTTCTTCTCCTTGGAGCGACACACCGACACCCATGAGATCCGGATGCCCGACCCGCACGTCGAGGAGGCCTCGACCTCGGAGAATGCCGGTGAGAGCTCTATGTCACAGGAAGCCGTTGAGCCGCGATGACCCAGCAAGCCACCCGGCCCGCCGGCACCTCGACCAGCCACCGTCTGCCGGTGCAGTCGGGCGAGGTCATCGACCGCTCCTCAACCCTCGATTTCACCTGGAACGGCGCCCCCCATGTCGCCCACCCCGGGGACACAATCGTCTCCGCGCTGGCAGCGGCAGGAGTACGGGTGTTCTCCCGAAGCTTCAAATATCACCGTCCCCGGGGCCTGCTGACGGCCAGCTTCCATGACCCGGGCTGCAGCTTGCAGGTCGACGACGAGCCGAACGTGCGTGCGGCGCATCGGCTTGTCGAGGAGGGCATAAAGGTCAGTTCGCAGAACACGTGGCCGTCGCTGCGCTTCGATGTCAAGGCGGCCAACCAGGTCGTGGGTCGCTTCCTTGCCCCGGGCTTCTATTACAAGACCTTCATCAGGCCACAGCGATTGTGGCCGGCCTACGAGAAGATCCTCGCCCGATTCGCCCATGCCGGGACGACCTCGCCGAATACTGCCGAGGGTTACTACGACAAGCGGTACGCGCATCCGGATGTTCTCGTCGTAGGCGGAGGTCCGGCCGGGCTCGGTGCCGCACTGTCCGCTGCACGGGACGGTGCGCGAGTCATGCTCGTGGAGGAGGAGCGCCACCTCGGGGGCCACCTTCGCTGGGGTTCGGTCGAGGAACAGGCCACTGCCGCGGAACTCCTCACGCGCGTTGCCAGCAGCCCCACCATCGAGGTCCTGACGAACTCGGTCGTCCTCGGCCGCTACGACGAGAACTGGTTCGGCGTCGTCCAGCGCGGATTGCCGGGCATACCGGAGCGCCTCATCAAGGCCCGGGCCAAGACCGCCGTTGTCGCTGCCGGGCTGATGGAGCGGCCTTACGTCTTCGATGGCAATGATCTGCCCGGCGTCATGCTCTCCACCGCCGCGCGACGCCTGATCAACCTCTACGCGGTACGACCGGGCCAGCGTGCTGTGGTCCTGACCGCCAACGCGGCCGGGGATGCGGCGGCTGACGACCTGCGCCGGATCGGCGTCGAGGTCGCGGCAGTCGTCGACCCACGGCAAGGTGCTGATGTCGTTCGCGCGCACGGTCGCCGCGGCGTGCTGAGTGCCGTGGACTTGACCGACGGCCGCACCATCGAAGCCGATCTCCTGGTCACTGCGGTCGGCTGGACGGCGATGACCTCGCTGCTGAACATGGCCGGCAACCGGCCGATCTATGTTCCCGAAGCAGCACGGTTCGTACCGGATCGCACGACGATGCCCGACGACGTCCTGGTCACCGGCGGGCTCGTGGGTGACGGCAGTGTGGCGCAGATCCTCGCCCATGCCGAGGCTGTTGGAGCCGAGGCGGCGCGGCGGGCGGCCCGTCGACGCAACGCACAGGTCGCGGCCACCACGACGAGCGCGAAGTCGAGTTCGGAACTCGCCCAATCAGCCGGCCCGCCCGAGACCGACACCCCGGAGCTTTCGCCGGCTCCACACCCGGAACTCTTCCGCGCTGGTACGCACGGGATGGTCGACTTCTCCGAGGACGTCTCCAGCAAGGACCTCATCTCCGCCGTTCGGGAGGGGTACGACTCCGCGGAGTTGGCCAAGCGCTACACGACCGTGACCATGGGGCCGGTCCAGGGCAAGCTCGAACTGGTCAACGCGGTGGCGGTCATCGCCGAGGCGACCGGTGCGACCATCGCGCAGACCGGCAGCACCACCTGGCGCCCGATGTATGCCCCGGTGACCCTCGGCGCGCTGGCCGGACGGATCTTCGAGCCCGTCCGCTACTCACCCATGCAGCCCTGGCATGAGCGCAACGGCGCTGTGCCGATGGTCGCCGGTCAATGGATCCGCCCCGACCGTTACGGCGACCCGGCACACGAGGTTCGCGCAGTGCGCGAGAACGTCGGGATCATCGACGTGACCCCGATCGGCAAGCTCGACCTGCGTGGTCCGGATGTCGCGAAGCTGCTGAATCAGCTCTACATCAACAAGTGGTCCAAGCTCGACGTGGGCAAGGTCCGATACGGCGTGATGTGTGCCGAGGACGGCGTCGTGATGGACGACGGTGTCACCGGCCGGCTCTCCCAGGATCACTACCTGATGTCCACGACGTCCTCCGGCGCGGCGAACGTGTGGGAGTGGGTGGAGAACTGGCTGCAGACCGAGCACCCCGAGTGGCAGGTCCACGTCACCCCGGTCACGACCGCGTACGCGAGCATCAACGTTGCCGGACCACGGTCGCGCGAACTGATCGCCAGAATGACGCAAGGCGTGGACCTGTCGGCCGAGGCATTCCCATATATGCAAGTGCGGACCGGTCGGATCGCCGGCGTCGAGGACTGCATCCTCTGGCGGATCGGATTCACCGGCGAGCTTTCCTACGAGTTGCACATTCCGGCCGGTTACGGATTGCACGTTTGGGAGAGGCTGCTCGAGTACGGGCAGGATCTTGGCGTCAGGGCTTTCGGGGTGGAGGCTCAACGGATTTTGCGCCTGGAGAAGGGTCACCTCATCATCGGTCAGGACACTGATGGGCTCACCCGGGCCTACAGCGCCGGCTTGGGATGGGCGGTCAAGCTCGACAAGGCCGACTTCGCCGGAAAGCCCGAACTCGTCTGGCAGTCCGCGGAGCCCGGCGGGATGCGGCTGGTGGGCGTGCAACCGGTGGACGGGACGATCGTGCCGCCGGAGGCCAGCCAGATCGTTGCGCGTGGGGCAGGCAAAGTGCTCGACATCGTCGGCCGGATCACCTCGAGCCGGTTGTCTCCTACGCTGGGTCGGTCGATCTGTCTGGCGCAGCTCGACGCCTCACTGGCCGAAGCCGGCACCGTCCTCACTGTGCGGCTCCCGGACGGTCGTGACGTTGCGGCCACAGTCACCGAGCACCTTGCCCACCTGGACCCCTCTGGTGAACGCCAGCAGCTGGTGACGATCGCCCCGGACCCGGTGCCCGACGCGGTCCGGCGCCCGGAGAACCCGCGGAGCCCGATCAGCCCTGAGGGGATCGCCTCGGCGGAGTTGACCTCCGGTGCGGCCGTGGCTGGCTCCGTGCTCATCACCGACGTCTCCGGCTTGTCCAAGTTCGGGATCCGCGCGGCTCCCGACGGCGTGTTGGCCGACGAGCTGGGCACTGATTTCGGCCGGATCACGAAGGCCGCCGACGGCAGCCTGACAGTTGGTTCCGGCCCGGGGGAGTGGGTCGTCCTGGCCGAGCCGGACGTCGCCGCGGACGTGCTGACCAGGCTCGAGTCGGTCGCCAGCACCTCAGGCGCCCACGCCTCGGTCGTCGATCTGACCCATGGTCGGGCGTTACTCCGGTTGACCGGACCGCGCTGTGCAGACCTCCTGGCAAAGGTGTGCGGTATCGATTTCTCGGACGACCTGACCCCCGACGGATCGGCACTCCGGACGTCGGTGGCCAAGTTGGTGACCGACATCGTCCGCGACGACCAGGAGGGGGTCCCCAGCTACCTCCTGCACTGTGAGCGATCGTCGGGGACATATCTGTTCGAGGCCCTGGTGGACGCCGGAGCCGAGTTCGGCGTCGAAAGCGTCCGGTAGGTAGGTTGCGCCGTCAGCCCAATTCACAGCACTCCCGATCACAGCACTGAGGAGACCCACATGGCCTTTCCGAGCGATCTCGAAATCGCCCGCGGGGCAACGCTGAAGCCGATCGACGGCATCGCCGAGTCGATGGGCCTACGGCCCGACCTGCTCGAGCCGTATGGGCGAGATGTTCTCAAGATCCGGTTGTCTGCGATCGAGGAGCTGGCCGACCGACCGAAGGCGAAGTACGTCGTCGTCTCGGCCGTGACACCGACGCCGTTGGGTGAGGGCAAGACCACGACGACGGTGGGACTCGGTCAGGCGATGAGCCACATCGGAAAGCGGGCCACGATCGCCATCCGGCAGCCTTCGATGGGTCCCACCTTCGGCATCAAGGGTGGGGCAGCCGGTGGCGGCTACAGCCAGGTCGTCCCGATGGAGACCCTCAACCTCCACCTGACCGGCGACTTCCACGCCGTCACAGCTGCTCACAACCTGCTCGCAGCCATGGTCGACAACCACCTGCACAAGGGCAACGCCAGCGGTCTCGACCTGAACAACATCACCTGGCGCCGGGCGCTGGACGTGAACGACCGTTCACTTCGCAACATCGTGGTCGGCCTGGGTTCCAGGATGGACGGGGTGACCCGGCAGACCGGGTTCGACATCACCGCTGCTTCGGAGGTCATGGCGATCCTGGCGCTGACCGTGTCCCTGCCCGATCTGCGTGAGCGACTCGGACGGATCGTGGTCGGCTACACCACGGACGGGACGCCGGTGACCTCCTCGGAGATCGGTGGTGCAGGCGCGATGGCGGTGATGATGCGGGAAGCGATCAAGCCGAATCTGCTGCAGACACTCGAGAACACACCAGTGCTCGTCCACGCCGGCCCGTTCGGCAACATCGCCACCGGCAACTCATCGATCGTTGCCGACCTGATCGGTATCCGTTCCGGTGACTTCCTGATCACCGAGGCGGGGTTCGGCGCCGACATGGGCGCTGAGCGATTCTTCAACATCAAGTGTCGGGCATCCGGGCTGGTCCCGGATGCCGCCGTGATCGTGTCCACTGTTCGCGCGCTCAAGGCGCACTCCGGAAAGTTCAAGATCGTGGCCGGAAAGCCCCTCCCGGACGCGCTCCTGGCCGAGAACCCCGACGACGTGCACGCGGGTGCTGCGAACCTGCGCAAGCAGATCGAGAACATCCGGATCCACGGAGTCTCGCCGGTGGTGGCCATCAACGCCTTCCCCGACGACCACGACTCCGAGCACCGCGCGATCATGGAGATCGCCGCCGAGATGGGCGCCCGCGTCGCTGTGGCCAACCACTTCGGCAAGGGCGGTGCCGGCGCGACCGAACTCGCCGAGGTCGTCGCTGAGGCCGCGGAGGAGAAGTCTGACTTCGCGTTCCTCTACCCCGACGATGCCTCGCTGCGGACCAAGATCGAGACCGTCGCCGCGAAGGTGTACGGCGCCGCCGGTGTGGACTACTCGGCGCCGGCGAGCAAGCAGTTGGACACCTACGAGCGGGCCGGGTTCGGTCACCTCCCGGTATGCATCGCCAAGACCCACCTCTCGATCTCCTCGGACAAGTCCTTGCTAGGAGCCCCCACCGGCTGGCGCCTGCCCGTTCGCGAAGTCCGGGCCTCGGTCGGCGCCGGATTCGTCTACCCGATCTGCGGCGACATGATGACGATGCCCGGATTGGGCACGAACCCCGCTGCGATGTCGATCGACTTCGACGAGAACGGTGAGATCGTCGGGCTATCGTGAGCGAGCATCGCAGCGAGGAACGAGCGAGGAGCGCAGCGAACGACCGTGCGGAGCGCGGAGTGTTGCCGTGAGCGAGCATCGCAGCGAGGAACGAGCGAGGAGCGCAGCGAACGACCGTGCGGAGCGCGGAGTGTTGTTGTGAGCACCGCCGTAGTGATCGACGGTCGGAAGTACGCCACCGACCTGGCCGAGCGGCTCGCCGGCGAGGTTGCCGAACTCGCAGCATCCGGAGTGCAGCCGGGGCTGGCCACTTTGCTGGTCGGCGATTCCTACCCTGCCCATGCCTATGAGCGCCGGGTGCGACGCCTGGCCGAACGCGTCGGGTGCACCTACGTCTGCGAGCACCTCGCCGGCGATGCCCCGGAAGCAGATGCTCTTGCTGCCGTGGGGAAGTTCGGTGCCGATCCCAGGATCTCGGGAATCCTGATCCTGCGCCCATTGCCCGCGCACATCTCCGAGGCCGCGCTTTACCGCGCCCTGGACCCGGTCAAGGACATCGAGTCGGTTCATCCGATCAACGCCGGGCTGCTGGCCCTTGGCCGGCCGCGCTACGTTCCGTCCACACCTGCGTCGGTCTTCTACCTTCTGGATCGCTACCTCACCGAATCGGGTCGCGATCCGGGGGAGACCTACCAGCAGAGCAATCTCGTCGTTGTCGGACGTTCGGCGAACGTGGGAAAGCCGGCACTCATGTTGGCGATGGAGCGGGGCGCGACCGTGGTGTCCTGCGATGAGCACAGCCACGATGCCGGTCTGCTCTACGCGCACACGAGCAAGGCCGACATCCTGATAGTGGCCGCCGGTGTCCCGGGGTTGATCCAGCGCGAGCACGTGAAGGACGGGGTGATCGCAATCGATGTGGGTATCAACGCCGTTCGGGACGCAGACACCGGCGAGGTTCGGCTCGTCGGCGACATCGACACAGTCGAGGTAGCCTCCCGCGCCGAGGCGATCACTCCGGTGCCCGGCGGGATCGGGCCGATCACCGACGTCTGGCTGCTCCACAACACCGTCGCCGCCGCACGACTGGCCCGAGGGGTCGGGGCAGCAACTTGTTGACTCTGCTGCAACGACGTTTCCTGTAGGGGTTTACACACCACCGGCTCGGCGCCATGATCTGCCGTATGGTCCACGACCATCGTGCACGACCCTCGGGCCCTGAGGAGTGGCTATGACCGATTCCACAGTCGACACCGATCGAGTGACAGAACTCCGTAGCCAACTACGACAACGGCAGATCCGCTGGGGCTTCATCTGGGCCCTGTGGTGCGCCATTCTCTGGGGCGCGTGGTACGTCCCGGGAACGGTGATCTATTACGAAGCGCCGTTCGTGGACATGGTGGACAACTATCTGTTGGCCGCGTTCGTGATCACGGTGCTCAACGCGATCGCCGTGCTCATAGCGCTGTTCGTCTGGGTGGCTGTCCTGGGCAAGACCGGTGACTACGCACGCACCCTGAAACGCACCAAGATTTCCCGGTGGTACGCACCCGCGGGCCTGGCCGGCATGCTGGCCATCTTCGGATCGATCATCGCCATCGCCTACGTGGGCCTGGCCTTTGCCGCGGTGGCCGCCCTGATGTACCCGATCGTCGGTGCCCTCGCGGCGAAGGTCTGGTACAACGAGCGGATCACCAAGCAGGCTGCCCTAGGCATCCTGGTCATCGTCGCAGGGGGCGTGTTCATCTTCGCCCCTGGCATCATCGGTGAGTTGACGGGGGCTGAGGGTGGGACCGGGCTGCTCGGCTACATCGGTGGTGCCATGGCCATCGTCGGGTGGGGCCTGGAAGGTGCCATCGCCGGTCGAGCGCTGGATGTCAGCGATCCCGACGTCGGGATCACCCTACGGTTCACCGCCGAAGTGGCGATCTGGATCGTGATCGCCATCCCGATCGCCTGGGCGCTGGCCGGCGACGCGCTGTGGTCGACCTTCGGTGACGCGCTGGCCAACCCGACGGTGTGGCTGCTGCTGCTGCTGTTGGGGCTGACGTTCGGGTTCTGCTATGTGTCCTGGTACAAGTCCTTCCCGCTGATCGGGGTCGGTCGCGGTCAGGCGATCGCGGCGCTCTACGGCCCGTTCGCCCTGCTCTGGCTGACGATCTTCACCCGCGAGCCACCCAGTTGGCAGTTCATCGTCGGGGCGCTGATAGCCGTGGTCGGCAGCTTCATCCTGTTCACCGAGAAGCGCGACGTACTCGAGGTCATCCGCGCCATACCGGGAGCTCGACAACGGCCGGCAACCGATGCCCCGAATGGGATCACAGGAGACCGCGATGTCTGAATCGAGGACAACTACACCCCAGGTGCACATGAAGGGCCACATGCTCCAGGTGCTCGACCGTGGTGGTGCCATGTGGGACTACGACGTTGCCGATGAGGTGATGAATGCCTACGGCCTGTCCGGGGACTATTGGCACGGAACTGTGCGGTTGACGCTCACCGACCTGTACTCAGGCGGGCTGCTCGACGAGCTCGAGGCGACAATCAATCCGGCGAAGGCAGGCGGCGAGGAGAAGGTGCACTTTCGCTACCAGCTCAGTGAGTTCGGCCGGAAACGAATGCAACAATCGGGGCTATGAGGAGATGTCGCCATGAGTGATTTCTACGCCTACGCAGCTGGATGGCCGCTGACGATCATCCTGTTCATCGGGCTGCCGCTGTTCGCCTTGTATCACGCGCGGACCTTCGTCAAGAACCTGTGAGGCTGCTGCTTCCGGGTCTACTCGCCCGAGAGCCAGGTCTGGAGAGTTACCGGGTCCGTCCGGGAGGCGTCACCGCCGTACGGGTGCAGCCGAGCGATCGGCTGACCGTCATCGACCCGCAGGGTCGTCAACCCGCCGAGGTGTCGGTGCTCGGCGACGGCCGGGGTGACGACTCGGCCCTGGGGATCATCGCTGATGCGCCGGCCACGACGCTGAGATCACTTCCCGGGGTGGGAGGCTCCGCACGCGAACCCGGCGCACCGGATCCGGTGCTCGCTGCGCTGGATGCCGACCGGATCGACGTCGGGGAGATGCGAGCCCTGCGACTGTTCGGGCAGCGCTCACCCGCCGGGGCGAAGGAGAGCTTCACTGCGACTTCTGCGGCGACAGTGTTGATCGCGGCCCCGGCCGTCGCGATGAGTGTCGAGGACGCCGAGGCCAATCCGCCCACCGACCTGTGGTTGGAACTGCAGCGTGCCGTTCTGCGTCCGGCGGCCGAGCCTGCGATCCCGCCGCCGCTGGCCGACCCGGTCCTGGATCTGCACATCGACAAGGCCACCGCACTGAGCTATGAGGTCAAGGCCGGTCAGTTCATCCAGGTCATCGACGTCGAGGGCCGACAGTGCTCGGACTTCCTTGCGTTCAACGCAGGGCAGCTGGCCGACGGACTCGAGCGGGGGCTGGACTCGACCACCACCCGGTACTTCGTGGGGCAGCCCTACCCACAACCGGGGCTGTACGGGAAGTTCTACGACCAGGACGCAAACCCGTTGGTGGAGGTCGTGCGGGACACGGTGGGCCGCCACGACGCCTTCGGACTTGCCTGCAACGCGAAGTACTACGCGGACATGGGCTACCCGGGCCATGTCAACTGCAGCGACAACTTCAACGCCGAGCTGCAGCAGTACGGGGTCGAGTCACGGACTGGCTGGCCGGCATTGAACCTGTTCTACAACACCGCTTTTGATGCCAACAACATGCTGGTCTTCGACGAGCCGTGGTCGCGCCCCGGTGACTACGTGCTGATGCGGGCGACGACCGATCTCGTGTGCGCCTCCTCGGCGTGCCCGGACGACATCGACGCGTCCAACGCCTGGGTGCCCACCGACGTGCATGTCCGGGTCTACGACGCCGAACGGAAGTTCTCGATGGCCATTGCCCACCGCGTGACCCCGGATGCCGAGGTCCAGCTGACAAAGGAGACCGGCTTCCACTCACGAACCTCGGCGCTGACCCGCCAGTTCACCGAGTATCGCGGCTACTGGCTGCCCTCTAGCTATGACAACCATGGACCGCAGGAGGAGTACTGGGCATGCCGCGAGAGGGCCGCGGTCATGGATCTCTCACCGCTGCGGAAATTCGAGGTGCTCGGACCGGACGCGGAGGCGCTGCTTCAGGCGTGTGTCACCCGAAACATCCGCAAGCTCTCACATGGTCAGGTCGTCTACTCCGCGGTGTGCAACGAGACCGGCGGCATGATTGATGACTGCACGGTCTTTCGATTGGGGGACACCAACTTCCGGTTCGTCGGCGGCGACGACTACAGCGGCGTGTGGCTGCGCGAGCAGGCCGAGCGACTCGGCCTGGATCGGGTGTGGGTGAAGTCATCCACGGACCAGTTGCACAATCTGGCGGTTCAGGGTCCGGCCAGCCGGGATCTGCTCCGCGAGCTCATCTGGACCCCGCAGACGCAGCCTGCCTTCTCGGATCTGACCTGGTTCCGCTTCGCGATCGGCCGACTCGGGGACCACAACGGGATTCCGCTGCTGGTGTCCCGGACCGGATATTCCGGTGAGCTCGGCTATGAGGTGTGGGTTCACCCCGATCAGGCCCCGGTCCTGTGGGACGCGATCTGGGAGGCCGGGCAGCCCTACGGGCTGCTGCCGCTCGGACTGGATGCTCTCGACATCCTGCGGATCGAGGCGGGGCTGGTGTTCGCCGGCTACGACTTTTCCGATCAGACCGACCCGTTCGAGGCCGGCATCGGGTTCACAGTCCCACTCAAGACGAAGGAGGATGACTTCGTCGGTCGCGAGGCGCTGGTGGCCCGCAAGGCCGCCCCGCAGCGCCAGTTGGTGGGACTCGAGCTTGCCGGTAATGAGACGGCCAGGCACGGGGACTGTGTCCACGTCGGCCGATCGCAGGTGGGAGTGATCACCAGTGCGACCCGCTCCCCGATCCTGAGGAAGAACATCGCCCTGTGCCGGATAGCGGTGCAGTACGCCGAGATCGGCACCGAGGTCGAGGTGGGCAAGCTAGACGGCCAGCAGAAGAGGATTCCCGCTCAGGTGGTTCGATTCCCGTTCTATGACCCGGACAAGGAGCGTCCCCGCTCCTGAGGTCTCACTCCTTGGTGGCGAGGAAGGTGTCCATGGAATCGTCGTGAGCTTCCCACCAGGGTGTGTGATGGACCGGGGCCTTCGAGCCGGTGCAGGGCGAGACGAAGGACCTGTCGCGATACCCGGTGATGGACTCGACCTTGTGGTGCTCCCATTCCTTGAACTCTGACTTGGTCATCTCGATGTCGAATTCCGGGTAGTCGGTGCCTTCGAGTAGAACTCGCATGTGATCGGCTTGGAAGTCGATCTCCTGTTCCGGGCTCTCCAGGACGGCCTGCCGCGCTCGCCATTCCTCGACATCGGCAAGCATCTCCTCCCTTGACGGAAGGGTCGAGCGACCCAGCACGAAATCCCGTGCACACCAAGCTTGAGCGTCGAAGAAGCTGAAGGTGTAGTACTGGTCCTGCATTGACAGGTACATCATCTTGGGGTTGTCGACCCAGAAGACTCCCTTGTAGAGGTCCGGCGGATAGAGCACGTTGGTCGTCTCGAGCCGCAGGGTGTCCTCGATGAACGGGAAGCTGTGCTGGTAGCCGGTGCAGAGCAGAATGGCGTCGACGTCTCGGCTGCTGCCGTCTGTGAAGTGCGCGGTCTTGCCGTCCATCCTGACCAGCCCGGGGACTTCCTCGATCCCGGCAGGCCAGCCAAAGCCCATCGGCTGGTTGCGATAGCTGATGGTGACCGACTTCGCCCCGTACTTCTTGGTCTGCAATGCGATGTCTTCGGCGGAGTAACTGCTGCCCATCACCAGCAGGTCCTTGCCGAGGAACTCGTTGGCATCCCGGAAGTCGTGGGAGTGCAGGATCCGCCCCGGGAAGCGGGAAAATCCCTCGTAGTCGGGCGTGTTCGGAACTGAGAAGTGACCGGTGGCCACGATGACGTAGTCGAAATGCTCGACCCTGGTCGACTTGTCGGCCAGCGACTCCACTGTCAACTCAAACTGGTCGCTGGCTCGATCGAAGGCCACCCATCGCACGGCGGTCTCGAACTGCACCTGCCCGCGTACGCCGCTTGCCTGCGCCCGGCCGGTGATGTAGTCAGCAAGGACCTCTCGCGGCGGAAAGGACGGGATCGGCTTACCGAAGTGCTCGTCGAAGGTGTAGTCGGCGAACTCCAGGCACTCCTTGGGTCCGTTGGACCACAGGTAGCGGTACATGCTGCCGTGAACGGGATCCCCGAACTGGTCGAGTCCGGTACGCCACGTGTAGTTCCACAGGCCACCCCAATCGCTCTGCTTCTCGAAGCAGACGACCTCGGGCACCTCGGCTCCGGTGCGGCGAGCTTGTTCGAAAGCCCGAAGCTGGCCGAGCCCACTGGGTCCCGCGCCGATGACCGCCACCCGAGTCGTCATGCCGTCTCCTCCGCGCCAGGTTCCCTCTAGGGAGACTCCGTTCACCCCGAGTGGATGCTAGTGGCGGCCCGGAGAGGCGTCCATAGTCGGACTCAGAAGGCCGCCGCGATCGAGGCGGCGCCCTGGCGCAACGCCGGAACCAGGGCTGTCATGGTCTCCACCGACAACCGGGTGGCCGGTCCTTGGACACCGAGGATCGCGATCAACTGCTCGGTCCGATCAAGTACCGGCACCGCTACCGCGCTGAGGTCGTTGTCGCGCTCGCGCACCGCGAGGGCATATCCCTGCCGGGCCACCTCGGCTATCGCACCGGACAGCACCTTCCGGTTGGTGATCGTTGCCTGCGTGAAAGCCGGCAGGTCACCTTCTGGCAGATGACCTCCGCAAGCCAGGAACACCTTCCCGGTCGCGGTGGCGTGCGCGATGCTGTTGCGCCCGATCTCAGCGACACTGCGCACCGACTGGGAGCTCTGCACGAAGTCAACGGTCAGCACGTCCTGCTCACCCGGCAGGGACAACGTGACCGTCTCGCCGCTGAGCCCGGCCAGTTCCTCGAGCACGGGCCGGGAAACGGCTCGCAGGTCGAGGTTCGACCGCGCCGCACTGGCCAACTGCAGGATCCGCACGCCGAGCCGGTAGCGGCCGGTAGCCGGCAGGTGCTGCACCAGCCGGGACTCGGTCAGGGTCGACAGCAGCCGCGAGATGGTGCTGGCATTGATGCCGGTCCGACGGGCGATCTCGTTCGTGCCGAGTTCTGCGCCGCCCTCGGCCAGGGCGTCGAGCACTGCGATCGCTCGCTGCACGGCGCCGACCTGGCGCGTTGCTGGTAGTCCGGTGCGGGGGATAGTAGGCTCCTACAAGTTGGACATGGCATTGCCACTACGGCAATTCAGTTGAGTTAACCATACGTAGAGCAGGGTGAAATGACATCGGAACCACTGGCTGGGATCTCGGCGAAGTACGTCATCGTGGGTGCTGGTATCCACGGGCTGTCCACGGCATGGCATCTGGCCCGCCGGCTGAAGGCGACTGCTCAGGGCGACGGGCGTGACGTTCTCGTCCTGGACAAGACCGGAATCGGCGCCGGCGCTTCCGGTGTCGCCTGCGGGGTGGTCCGCAACAACTACTTCCAGCCCGCGATGCGACGGCTGATGGCGCACTCGGTCGAGGTCTGGGAGTCCGATCCGAAGGCTTTCGCCTATCACGGAGTCGGGTACCTGCAGATCGCTCCGGAAGCGATGCGTAGCGATGTGGTGCAGATCGCCGCGGAGCAGAACGCCATCGGGTACGAGTCGGTCCTGATCGAGGGAGTCGATGAATGTCGCGCCTACCTGCTCGACCTGTTCTCCGACTGGCAGGCCCCGGGCATCTCGGTCGTGCTTCATGAGAAGCGCGGCGGCTATGCCAACAACACCGCGTCGCTAAGAGGGCTGGCAGCCAAGGCAGAGGCCGAGGGAGTCACGATCCGGACCGGGGTGCAGGTCACCGGCTTCCGGATGGACGGCGACTCGGTACGCGCGGTCGAGACCGATCAGGGCGAGTTCGCCTGCGAGCAGTTGGTGATTGCTGTCGGACCCTGGATCCGCGACTTCTGGGCGATGCTCGATCTTCCGGAGAAGATCTCGGTGACCGGCCCGGACGGAACCGTGCACCCGGACACGGCGATGTGGACCTACTGGGCTCTTCAGGAGGGCACCCTGGGGGTAGACCCGAGCGAGTTCGTGGACAACGACGGGCGCATCCCCCCTGTTGTCCACGTGGATTCCGACCAGCCGCTCTACGACGACGTCGACGGATCGCTGATCACCGACCAGATGTGGGGCATCTACTACAAGCCGGACTTCCACTTCGGCGGCGTCCAGGGTGGCGCCTCGCCAGAGCTGGTCGAAGGGCCGGCCGCTCAGGTCGCGGTCGACCCGTATGGCACCGCGAGCCCGGAGTTCGTCGTGGGTGATGAGTTCGTCCGGATGTGGACCTCGGCGCTGGCGCACTGTCACAAGCGGTTCGAGGGCACCCGGCCGCTCTACCGCAAGGACCCCTCCGGCGGCATCGGCGCCTTCACGCCGGACAGCTTTCCGGTCTTCGACACCTTCCGAGAAAACGCCTACGTCATCGCTGACTCCAATCACGGCTACAAGATGATCGGTGTCGGTGACCTGGTCGCGGGCGAGCTCCTGGGAGAGACCTCGGAGTTGCTCGAGCCGTTCCGGTTCTCCCGGTATTCCACCGGCGAGCTGCACCCGGTCAGCAATTCCCCGTTCCCCTGGAGCTGAGGGGTGGGCCGACCCGCCGAGGGCCGTGGTCCCCGCTCGGTCCTCTGTGTCCAGCACCAGGACGACTGCCCACCGGGCCATGTCGGAGATCGGCTGACCGATCTCGGCGCTGAGCTGGAGATAGTCGACGTTCGACGGGGCAGGCTGCCCGACCCGCGCCAGTTCGACCTCGTGCTGTCCCTGGGGTCAGACGACGCGGCCTACGACGAGGAAGTGCCATACCTGCGTTCGGAGTGGAAGCTGCTCGAGACCGCCGTGTCCGCCGAGGTGCCGGTCTTCGGGATCTGCTTCGGGGCCCAGTTGCTCAGCCGGGTCTTGGGCGGTTCGGTCGCGCCGTTGCCCGATGGCCCTGAAGTCGGCTGGTTGCCGGTCCAGACCGACCAGGTGGAGCTGATCGAGGCCGGGCCGTGGCTCATCTGGCATCTCGACGGCATGACGGCACCACCCGGTGCGGTTGTCGTGGCCAGGACCGATCGGGCCACCCAGGCTTTCGCCACCGGGCGGGGAGTTGGAGTGCAGTTCCATCCGGAGGTGACGATGGCCGGCGCTCGGGTGTGGTCGACGAACTATCGCGACCAGCTTCTTGCGATGGGGATCGATCCCGACGAGTTGCTCGATCAGGTCCGGGTTCGAGAGCCGGACACCCGTCGGCGAGCCCACCGGCTCACCGACCGCGTCCTCGAGCGACTCGGCTTCTCCGTTCTGGATCCGGCTGTGGCTCAGGTCTGGCAGGTCGGGCACCAGTAGGTGACTCGCTGGTGCGGCGGGGGGCCTTGCTCGGCGCGCAGGAGCGTGGTCCCGCAGCGCCGACACGGTCGGCCGTCGCGCTCGAACAGCCAATGCGTTTCGCCCCGTCGGAGACTGCCGGTCGTGGATTGCTGCGGTCGCTCCCGATTGGACATCATCAGCCGCCGGATGCGGTCGACGAGGCCGGTCATCGGCTCAGGCGCGATGTCGCAGACCATTGTCTGCGGACGGATACCGGCCAGGAACAGGCCTTCGGTTCGATAGAGCGTGCCGATCCCGGCCAGGTTGCGCTGATCGAGCAGAGCGACCCCGATCTCGGCGTCGGGCCGCGTGGACAACCGACGTAGCGCCTCGTCGGCATCCCAGTCCGGCCCGAGCAGGTCAGGGCCCAGGTGCCCGACCAGCGAATCCTCGTGGGCTGTCGGAACATAGGCGAGGTCGTGCAACCGGTAGCCGACGCAGTCGACGGCTTGAGTGGAAAGCACCGCGCGTACGGCGAAGGCCGGGCCGCCGCGCCACGGCTGGCCGGCAGGCTGGATATGCCAGGCGCCGTCCAACCGAAAGTGGCTCCTCAGGGTGTGCCCGTTGGTGAATCGAAACAGCATGTGCTTGCCACGGGACACGACCTCACTGACGCTGTTGCCCGCGAGGTCCAGCGCAGCCAACCGTGGCACCCGCATCTCCCCGCGGGTCAGGTCATTGCCGGCCAGCGCCTGATGCATCCGCCTTGCCGCCAGCCACACGGTGTCACCTTCGGGCATCCGCCGCACTCTTCCTGAGCTGCCGAAATTGTCGTTCAAGATTCAACTTGTGTACTGTCAGTGATGCGAGTCATCGCTGAACAGCCAACGCTTCGGGGGAACCGTTTCAGTGCGTCACCGTATGCCGAAACCACCTCGCCGCAAGGTGCTGTCCTCTCTGGGGCGGCGCATCGGTGGCCTGTTCACCTCCACCTCCACCTCCGCCACCCTTCAGCAGAACCGTGCGTACGCCCGCCGGCGAGCCGGCCTAGGAATTCTCGTGGCGGTGGCGTTCTCGATGCTCGTGACTGGGTCAGCCGCAGGTAGCGACTCGACGTTGCCGCCGACGACTCTGGCGAGTTCTGGTGACGGCTCCGTGCCCGCCTCGGGGGACGCCCTTGACCCTGACCGACTCGGATCAGCAGCCGAGCCAGATTCAGAGGGCACCGGCATGACCGGCGCCACGTTGCCCGGAGTTCCCACGACCGTCCCGGCCTCCGAGGTGACTGACCTCGGGATACCAGACGTTGCGCTGGACGCCTACCGCTCGGCCTCGGCCAGCATGGAGGCAGCCGACCCGGGCTGCCGGATCGACTGGTCCCTGATCGCAGGAATCGGCCGGGTCGAGAGCGATCACGGGCAATCCGGCGGACGGGTGCCAGCTGCCGATGGCACGGTGGCACCACCCATCCTCGGCATCGCGCTGGACGGTCGTCCGGGCGTGGCACTCATCCGCGACACCGACGCAGGCACGCTCGACTTCGACTCGACCTACGACCGGGCGGTCGGGCCGATGCAGTTCATCCCCGGCACCTGGGCAGCCTTTCCAGACGTCGACGGGGACGGCAACGGCAGGACCGATCCGCACAACCTCTACGACGCTGCTCTCGCGGCGGCCAGCTATCTGTGTTCTGGTCCCGGCGACCTGTCCGAGGCGACCGGTCAGCGCTCAGCGGTCTACCGCTACAACCATTCCGACGCCTACGTCGACCGTGTGCTGTTCTATGCGCAGGCCTACGCCGCCGGGGTCAAGCCGAGCGGCCCACCGCCCCAGCCTGCCGGACCGCCACCAGTGGTCCCCGACAAGCCGGTAAACAACCCCGCCAACCCTGGGAACGGGCCCTCGGTGCCTGCGCCTCCGTCGAGCGGGCCTCCGCTGCCCGTCACGCCCGAGCCTCCGCCGCCGGTCACCACAGACCCTCCGCCTCCGGGCACTACCGACCCTCCGCCTCCGGGCACTACCGACCCTCCGCCTCCGACAGAGCCGCCTGCACCGGGCGAGCTGCCTGGCGCTGGGGACCCGGGACGCCCTAGCCCTGACTGCTCACCGAAGCAGGCTTGCGCCGCAGTGCTCTGAGTGGCTCCGCGAGTGGCGCACGCCGCCCGCCCGTGCGCGGTGTGGCCCTCGGCACAACCCTCATCGGGAAGAAATCGAGTCCCTTGGGCGATGTTCGTAGTGCGATGAACGTTTCGAACCTCACCCACCTGCCCCAGCTCCTTCGCCCCACCCAAGCCGAACCGCGACGGGATGAGCCGGTCACGGTGACCGTGGCCCGCACCGTCCTGCCGGACAACCGGCAGGCATTCGAGGACTGGGCGCAAGGCATCCAGTCACGGATGTCGGACTATCCCGGTCATCTCGGGTCGACGATGCTCAACCCCGGGCCGGGCGAGGACGAGTACCACATCGTCTACCGCTTCGCCGATGCCGAGACCCTGCACAACTGGGAGCACTCCGAGGAGCGGGCCCAATGGCTGGCCAAGCTCGAGGAGATGGTCGAGAGCGAGCGCTTCGCCCATGTCACCGGTCTGGAGACCTGGTTCAGCCTTCCCGACCGTGAGAACCAGCGCCCGCCGCGGTGGAAGATGGTCGCCGTCACGAGCACGGTCATCTTCGCCCTGCAGCTTCCGATCCAGGCCTACCTGCTGTCCAGTTTGTTGCATTGGCCGCTGGTCCTGAGGGCCGCGATCATGTCGTTGGCGATGACCCTCCTGATGACCTACGTCGTTATGCCCAGGGCCACGAAACTGCTGCGTCGCTGGCTCTACCCAGCTGCACGAGCGACGATCACCCCTGCCGATTCCGGCGCCGACCGAGCAGCCGATTCGCCCGGGCGCGGGGTTGTGCGCTTCTGGGAGCAGGTCGGGCAGGCGCAAGAGGTCCGTTCCGCCGCCCACGACCGGGAGCTTGCCGGCCTCGAGGTACTGGCTCGCGCCACCCGGTGACAAGAGCGCGGACTCAAGCGCGGCGCAACCTCAGACCGCGCGGGGTCACCGAGAAGCCGGCCGCTTCCAGCGCCCGGGTCATGGGGGAGTCCTCAACAGCGGGGGCCCCGTCGCTGCGTTGCACCGTGAGTCTGCCCAGTGCACCGCGCGTGGCACCGTTGGCCAGGGCCGTCGCGGCCGCCGCAAGGGCGTCGGGCTCGTCGGTGAACGTGAGCAGCGATCGACCGCCGCGTTCCACGTAGAGCACCAACGCCCCGTTCACCAGCACGACCACCCCGCCGGCCTTGCGACCCGGGCGGTGACCACCCTCCCGCGCCGGCCAGGGAAGCGCCGCGCCGTACGGATTGGCCGGGTCTGCCGCCGCCAACAGCACCGCACCGGAGCCCTTGTGCTCATGGGGACTGGGAATTCCACGCAGCCGGTCGACCGCTCCGATCGAGCCGAACTGCGCCGCGCCAAGGGACTCGATGAAGTAGCCCCGTCGAAGGCGCCCGCTCTCCTCCATCGCCCGTAGCACCGGATACAGCGTGGCGAATGCGCCGTGCAACTCATCGACTCCCGAGGCGCTGCGGGTCAGCACACCGTGTCGCTCGACCAGGCTCTCAGCGCGCGCGTGCACCCGGCGGGTCGGATCGATGTCCCGCTCGGGAACCGCAGACCAGCGGCCGCCGACCTGCGGCGGTCCGGAGCGCGACGGCAGCCGGGCTCGTCCGGGACGCGGCGCTCGCCCGTACCGGGGCTTGACCCGGGTCGCCTGACGGTGTGCCCCGGCGCCGGTCAAGCTCGTACGCAGCGGCGCCAGGGTGTCGTTGGTGAGCAGCCCTGCCCAGACCAGGTCCCAGACGGCGGTGATGACTTCGGCGTCGTCGGTGGAGCCGACCGCGCTGACGAGATCCCGGAAGAACAGGGCGCGGCCGTCGGCGAGCGCAGCCAACACGGCAAGTGCCAGATCGGAATCGACCGGCAGTGCATCGGCCAGCAGCAGCGGGGCGAGATCGGCCGGCATCAGGGTCAGCCAGCCATCCGAACCTGGCAACCCACCGGCACCGGTCCACAGCACCTCCCCGGCGCTGGTCAGCTCGTCGAGCATGCCGGGGTTGTAATCCCGCACCCGGGCCGGCAGGACCAGTGTCTCCAATGCCGAGGCGGGCACGAGCGCGCCGGCCAGTTGTTCCACGACGGTGAGCACTCCGTCCACGCCGGACAGTCGCGGTCCAACGCCTTGCCAGATGGGCAGGAAACGCCCGAAGGTCTGCGGCTCGACCGGCTCGACCTCCTTGCGCAGAGCGGCCAACGAGCGCCGGCGGATCATGCGGAGAACCTCGGTGTCGCACCACTCCAGGCCCGAACCCGCCGGGCGGAATTCGCCGCTGCTGATGCGTCCGGTTCCCCCGAGCCGACTCAGGGTCGCGCTGACAACCGCCACACCCAAGCCGAGTCGGCGTGCGCAGTCCTCGGCATGGAAAGGCCCATGGGTACGCGCAAAGCGGCCGATCAGGTCCCCGAGCGGATCGGCCACCAGCTCGGTGAAGACTTCCGGAACACCGACCGGCAGCGCGACCCCGAGAGCGTCACGCAACCGCCCGGCGTCCTCGATCCCGGCGAATCGGTCCTCCCCGGCGATCCGCACCGGAATGAGCCGCCGTGCCGCGACCAACTCCTCCAGCCAGGCGGTCGAGACCCCGCGCGCGGCAGCCTCGTCATGCCGAAGATCACCCACCAAGCGAAAAAGATCTGCTGCCCCGTCCAGGTCGCGCGGGTGCCGGTCGAGTGGCAGCCGTTGTATCTCGCTCTCAACTTCCAACATGGAGGTGAGGTCGAGCAGTTCGCGCAGCTCGGCCTGCCCGAGCAGTTCGGCCAGCAGCGTGTTGTCCAGGGCGAGTGCTTGGGCCCGGCGCTCGGCCAACGGAGCATCGCCGTCGTAGATGAACGCTCCGACGTAGCCGAAGAGCAGAGACTGAGCGAACGGCGAGGCGTTCTCGGTCTCCACGTCGACGACCCGGATCCGTCGCGAGGTCACCTCACGCATCAGGGTGACCAGCCCGGCGACGTCGTACACGTCCTGAAGGCACTCACGTACGGTCTCCAGCACGATGGGGAACGAGCCGTAATCGCTTGCTACCCCGAGCAGTTGAGCCGCGCGTTGACGTTGTTGCCACAGCGGGGTACGGCGTCGCGGATCGCGACGCGGAAGCAGCAGGGCCCGAGCAGCACACTCTCGGAACCGGGAAGCGAACAGGGCTGAACCGCCCACCTCGGCGGTGACCGCCGCCTCGACCTCATCCGGGTCGAGCAGGATAAGCGCTGCCGACGGGGCTTCCCCGGTCGTGTCCGGGAGGCGCAGCACGATCCCATCGTCGGAGTGCATGGCCACGACATCGGTGCCGAGTTGCTCGCGCAGCCGAGCGGTCAGAACTAGGGCCCACGGGGCGTTGACCGGGGCGCCGAAGGGGGAGTGGACGACCAACCGCCAGTCACCGAGTTCGTCGCGGAAGCGCTCGACCACCAATGTGGCGTCGTCGGGCAGGTGCCCGGTCGCCTCGGTCTGGTCCCGAAGGTAGGCCAGCAGGTTGTCCGTCGCCCAGGCGTCCAGCCCGGCCTCGGCGAGGCGGCCGCGCGCCCTGTCCTGGGCACCCTCGCGCTGGTTACCGACCTCGCGCAGGAAGGCACCGACGGCACGACCGAGTTCCAGTGGTCGGCCGGGGGCATCGCCGTGCCAGAACGGCATCTTTCCTGGCTGCCCCGGTGCGGGGCTGACCAGGACTCGGTCGTGGGTGATGTCCTGGATGCGCCAGGAGGAGGAGCCGAGCAGGAATACGTCGCCGTTGCGTGACTCGTAGACCATCTCCTCGTCCAGCTCGCCGACCCGTCGCCCGACCATGCCCGGCTCGCCGACCAGGAAGACCCCGAACATTCCCCGGTCGGGGATCGTGCCGCCGCTGGTCACGGCAAGCCGTTGGGCGCCTGCGCGCGCAGTGACCGTGTCGCTGACCCGGTCCCAGGTGACCCGCGGACGCAATTCGGCAAAGGCATCGGAGGGATATCGGCCGGCGAGCATGTCCAGGACGGCGTGCAGGGCGGATTCGGGCAGCCCCGCGTAGGGCGCGGCCCGCCGTACCAGGGCTCCGATCTCGTCCACGGTCAGCGGGGCGAGGGCGACCATCGCGACGATCTGCTGGGCGAGCACGTCCAACGGGTTGCGCAGATAGCGCAGCGACTCGATCTGACCGGACTGCATGCGTTCGGCCACGACCGCGGTCTGCAGGAGGTCGCCGCGGAACTTCGGGAACAGCACGCCGCTGCTCACCGCGCCGACCTGGTGCCCGGCCCGGCCCACGCGCTGCAGCCCCGAGGCGACAGTCGGCGGTGACTCGACCTGGATGACCAGATCGACCGCACCCATGTCGATGCCGAGTTCCAGGCTCGAGGTAGCGACCACAGCGGGTAGTTGACCGGACTTGAGGGCCTCCTCCACGACGGCCCGCTGCTCGCGGGAGACCGAGCCGTGGTGAGCGGCAGCGACCGGGATGAATCCAGCCGGCTGCGCTGCGCCGATGCCGGCCTGGGCCAGCATCTGCGCGGGCATCCGCTCCGGGTCCTCGAGTGCGACCCCAGCGCGGTCGGCGGCGAGTTCATTCAGTCGTGAGGTCAGCCGCTCGGCCAGTCGGCGGGAGTTGACGAACACGATCGTGCTCCGATGTGCCTGGACCAGGTCCAGGACCCGTTCCTCGACGTGCGGCCAGATACTCGTACGTGGTTGCGACCCCGCCGCGGATCCGGCGAACTCACCGGTCTCAGCCCCCAACTCGGAAAGATCCTCGACCGGGATGACCACCGAGAGATCGACCTGCTTGTCCACCGTCGGGGCGACGACCCGCACGGTTTTGCCCCCGGCGAGGAATGTCGCCACCTCGTCGATCGGGCGGACGGTCGCCGATAGGCCGATCCGCTGGGCCGGGTGTTCGAGAAGGTCGTCGAGTCGTTCCAGGGACAGGGCCAGGTGGGTTCCCCGTTTGCTGGGCATCACCGCGTGAACTTCGTCGATGATCACCGTCGTCACAGCACGCAACGCCTCGCGAGCGTTGCTGGTCAGGATCAGGAACAGCGACTCTGGCGTGGTGATGAGGATGTCCGCGCCGTGCCTGGCGAAGGCCCTCCGCTGCTCCGGTGACGTGTCACCAGATCGGATCGCGACCTCGATGTCGGGCGGGGTCTCACCGATCCGAGCCGCTGCCTGCCGGATTCCGGCCAGGGGGGCCCGTAGGTTGCGCTCCACGTCGACGGCCAGGGCCTTGAGCGGGGAGATGTAGAGCACCCGGCAGCGGGCCTCCGGCGGCGGCGGTGCGGGCGATCCAGCCCGTCGCCGACCCGCGGGTACGCGCGCGGGAAGCGGATTCTCAGCCAGCTGGTCGATCGACCACAGGAAAGCGGCCAGCGTTTTTCCTGATCCCGTCGGCGCCACGACAAGGGTGTGCGACCCCTCCGAGATGGACTCCCAAGCAGCCTCTTGAGCGCTGGTCGGAGCGGCGAAGGCGCTGCGAAACCAGGCGCGCGTGGCCGGCCGGAACCGCTCGAGGGGAGGCACCCCTCCATCCTCGCCCAGATGTCGGACAAATCGACTGGCGGCCGGGGCTTCACCTCCGCCTGACACCGCAAGGGTCACAATCTGCGGGTGACCGGAAGTGTGTCCGCGACATCGGGAGTGACATCGGGAGCCGGGTGCCCGCGTCGTGGCCTGCGCGCAACCCTGTTCCTCGCCGGCGTACTGCTGCTCAGCGGCTGCCTCAAGTACGACCTGACGCTGCTCATCAGCGAGGACGACACGCTGGACGGCACTCTGATCGTGGCGGTATCCAAAGAGTTGGCCGCGGGGCAGGACATCTTCTCGCAGACCGGCGACCTGACACCGTCGGAGGGTTCGGTGGCCAAGGAGCCCTACGAGGACGACGACTACATCGGCACCAGGTATGTCATCAGTGGTGTTCCCATCTCCGAGATGGACTCCCTCTCCGCCGACGACTCCACTCGCTTCTCGCTCACCCGTGAGGGCGACGAGTACCTGCTGGACGCCAGCCTGAATTTCAACCTCGGCGGCACCCTTGGCGGCAGTGAGTCCCTACCGTCACAGGGCGCCTTCAGCGCACTGGTCTCGCTGACCTTTCCGGGTGCAGTGCTGGAATCCAACGGCACGATCGACGGCAACACCGTCACCTGGACTGAGCTGGATCCCGACGTTGAGAACAACCTCTCGGCCCGGGCCAGTGCGATCTCCAACGGGCAGGCCGAAGCGGGTGCCGGTGGTGGGACGGTTCCCTGGTGGGTCTGGGCCATGGTCGGAGCCGGATTCCTGTTGGTCGCGGGCATTGTTGTCGTGCTCGTACGACGCAAGCGAAGTGTTTCCCGCGCCGATGCAGCAGCACTTGCCCCCGGGCAGTGGCCCGAACAGCAGCAGGGCGGGTACAACGAATTCGGCGTCTGGGTGCCCTCGACGGTCTACGGGTACGACAGTGGCTACTACGGGTCGGGTCAGGAGCAGGGTTACGGCTACCACGGCCCCCGCCCGGACACCTCCGGCGACACCTATGGCGGGCCTCCAGGGACGGCCCCCGCTCCGTACGCCGGTTATCCGCAGGGCGGCTACCCCCAGGGCGGCGGCTACCCCGGCCACACGGTCGTCCCCTGACCGGGTTACTCACCAGTAGGAATCAGGTCGCACTGCTGGCACACTCGCGGTCATGCAGAGCACGCTCTACGAGCCCGAGCACGCCGCTTTCCGGGAGATGGCCCGGGCTTTCGCGGCCAGACATATCGCGCCTTTCCACGAGCAATGGGAGGCAGCCGGTGTGGTTGACCGTGGGATCTGGACCGAGGCGGGCAAGCAGGGCCTGCTCGGAACAGATGTCGACGAGGTCTACGGCGGCGGCGGGGTGCGCGACTTCCGCTACAACGCGGTACTCGACGAAGAACTCACCCGGATCGGCGCCAGCGGTGTCGGCTTCGGCCTGCACAACGACGTCGTGGGGCCGTACCTGCTGAGGCTGACCACCGACGAGCAGAAGTCCCGTTGGTTGCCGGCGTTCTGCTCCGGCGAGATGATCACGGCGATCGCGATGAGCGAACCTGCGGCAGGCAGTGACCTGCAGGGAATCAAGTCCTCCGCGCGCAAGGACGGGACCGACTACATCCTCAACGGTTCCAAGACATTCATCACCAACGGCATTCTCTCCGACCTGGTCATCGTGGTGGCCAGGACCGACCCCGACAAGCCTGGCGCGCAGGGTCTCTCGCTGCTCGGAGTGGAGCGGGGGATGCCCGGGTTCGCGCGCGGCCGCAATCTGGACAAGGTCGGCCTCAAGGCTCAGGACACCGCGGAACTGTTCTTCGACGACGTACGCGTGCCTGCGGAGAACCTGATCGGCACCGAGCACGGGGGGTTCGGCCACCTGATGGAGAATCTTCCCCAGGAACGGCTGTCCATCGCGGTCGTCGCGGTCGCCGGTTGCGAACAGATGCTCGAAACCACGGTGGACTACGTCAAGGGGCGCACGGCTTTCGGTCGGCCGATCGGCAGTTTCCAGAACAGTCGCTTCGTGCTGGCCGAGTTGGCGACAAAGACCCAGATCGCCCGGGTGTTCCTGGACAGGTGCATCGTCGCCCTCAACGCAGGCGACCTCAGTGCAGTGGACGCGGCGATGGCGAAATACTGGACCACAGAACTGCAGAACGCCGTGGCCGATGCCTGCCTGCAGCTGCACGGCGGCTACGGGTACATGAGCGAATACCCGATCTCCAAGGCGTGGCGGGACTCACGGGTGCAGTCGATCTACGGCGGCACGAACGAGATCATGAAGGAGATCATCGGGCGAAATATGGGGCTGTAGTGCTCAGCGGGCGGGAACCCTTGGGGGAAGCTCAGTCCCGGTTGCGCCGCCGATAGGCCAGGACGAGGAAGACCAGGGCACCGATCAGGATGACAGCAGTCGCCAACTGCCACAGTAGGTCGTTGCCGCCGCCGATATCCATGCCCTCCATCGTGCCACGCCGGTGCTGCCCTCGTAGGCTCGTGCCGGTGCGGATGACCGAGTTCTGGGACCAGATGAACGGCCAGTTCGGATCGGCCTATGCCGAATCCGTGGCGCGGGACCATGTCTCGGCGAGGCTGGGAGGTCGGACCGCCGAGCAGGCCGCCGCGGACGGGGAGCCGTACAAGAAGATCTGGCTGGCGATCTGCGGCGACTTCGATCTGCCGCTGCGAGTGCGCTGAGAATCGGGTAGCACCATGCCTCCGGCGTGTCGCTGTTGATCGAACACCTGTTCGGATAGCGTCTTCCACAGGCCGCAACACGTTGTCCCCAGTTCGCTTCGGAGACCGCGGTTGTGTCGGTGGCCGGCCGTAGCGTCGCGGCATCCCCAGACAAGGGGAGCGTGACCCGAAACGAAGGTGGGAAGACGATGGCAGGACTCGACCGGGACAAGGCGCTGGACATGGCCCTTGCCAACATCGAGAAGCAGTACGGCAAAGGCTCGGTCATGCGCCTCGGTGATGACCACCGCCCGCCGATCGGGGTCATTCCGACCGGCTCCATCGCCCTCGACGTCGCCCTCGGCGTCGGTGGGCTGCCGCGTGGACGGGTTATCGAGATCTACGGACCTGAGTCCTCCGGTAAGACGACGGTGGCGCTGCACGCCGTGGCCAGTGCTCAGGCCGAGGGTGGCATCGCCGCGTTCATCGACGCCGAGCATGCCCTGGATCCCGACTATGCAAAGGCGCTCGGTGTGGACACCGACGCGTTGTTGGTCTCCCAGCCAGACACCGGCGAGCAGGCACTCGAGATCACCGACATGCTGGTCCGCTCCGGCGCGCTGTCCATCGTCGTCATCGACTCGGTGGCAGCACTCGTGCCCCGCGCGGAGATCGAGGGCGAGATGGGCGACAGCCACGTGGGTCTGCAGGCTCGGCTGATGAGCCAGGCCCTGCGCAAACTCACTGGTGCACTGAGCAATTCGGGCACGACGTTGATCTTCATCAACCAGCTCCGGGAAAAGATCGGCGTCATGTTCGGGTCTCCCGAAACGACCACGGGTGGCAAGGCGCTGAAGTTCTATGCCTCGGTCAGGTTGGACGTGCGGCGGATCGAGACGTTGAAGGACGGGACCGACGCGGTCGGCAACCGGACCAGGATCAAGGTGGTCAAGAACAAGGTGAGCCCACCGTTCAAGCAGGCCGAGTTCGACATCATCTACGGGCAGGGCATCAGCCGCGAAGGCTCGCTGATCGACGTCGGCGTCGAGCAGGGGCTCGTCCGCAAGGCCGGGGCTTGGTACACCTACGACGGGGACCAACTCGGCCAGGGCAAGGAGAACGCGCGCTCGTTCCTGCGGGACAACCCCGACCTGGCGAACGAGATCGAGAAGAGGATCAAGGAGAAGCTCGGCATCGGACCGGTCCTCGACGTCGACGCGGCGGTAGCCGTCACGCCGGTCGACTTCTGAGCCGGTGAGCGATCCTGAGTCGATTGCCCGATCCGTCTGCCTGAAGCTGCTCGCGATGTCGCCCAAGACACGGGCTCAGCTCGCCGATGCGCTGGCGGCCAAGGGAATTCCTGACGAGGCTGCCGAGGCCGTACTCGACCGCTACACCGAGGTGGGCCTCATCGACGATGCCGCGTTCGCTCGGGCCTGGGTGAGCTCCCGGCAGGCCGGCCGCGGACTGGCGACCCGGGTGCTCGCCCAGGAGCTGCGCAACAAGGGAATCGACAAGGACATCGCCGGCGCGGCCCTGGCCGATCTGGACCCGGCCGCCGAGGAGGAGTCCGCCCGTGGGCTGGTCCGGCGCAAGCTACGCAGCATGGGAAACCTCGAGCCCCATGTGGTGACCCGGCGGTTGCTCGGAATGCTCGCCCGAAAGGGGTACCCGTCGGAGGTGGCACTTCGGGTGATCCGGGAGGAATCGGCGGGCTCGCCAGCTGGGATCTAGACCGGCCCGCTGGCCGGTCTAGCTTGCCAGTGCTGTCCGGCTACAGCGTGGGGGTGGCGCCGCCTCCAGCGCTGAACTGTTCCACGGTCAATGGCAGGGCCTCGCCCTCCGGCGATTTCCTGCTGCGCGCCAGCCGCTTGTCCAGCCAGCGGGCAAAGATCGACAGGACGACGTTGACCAGGATGTAGATCAGGGCGGCTGCCACGTAGATCTGGAAGGAGTACGTGTCGCCGAAGTCGACCCGGAAGAACTCGACCAGGCTGCGGGCCGAGCGCAGCAACTCGAAATAGCCGATGATGAATCCCAGCGAGGAGTCCTTGAGCAGCACGACCAATTGGGCGATGAGGACAGGCAGCATGCGTCGGATCGCCTGCGGCAGCAGGATGAAGACCATCACCTGCCACTTGCGCATCCCGATGCCGTAGGCGGCTTCGCTCTGACCCTTATCGATGGACAGGATGCCGGCTCGGACGATCTCGGCGATGACAGCCATGTTGTAGAGGGTCAGGCCGATGACCACCGCAGCGAAGGCACTGATGGACAGTCCGAGGCTGGGTCCGACGAAGAACACCGCGAAGATGATGACCAGAAGTGGCACGGCGCGGAAGAATTCGATGATCGTGGTGACCGGAATGCGTACCCAGCGGTGGTCGGAGAGCCTGCCGATCGCCAGCAGCGCCCCGAGCGCGGTGGCCAGCACCATTCCCAGCGCAGCAACCTGCAGGGTTGCGACCAGGCCATCCAGCAGGAATTGCGGCACGGCCGAGCGCGGGTCGAAAAGCACTGCCCAGCGCTGGCCTTCGAGCTGGCCGTTACCGGCGAGCTTGACCAGCACATAGGCGATCAGCCCCAGGATCAGGGCGACTCCGACAACTGTTCCGATCAGGATCCGCCGACGAGCCTTCGGGCCGGGGTTGTCGTAAAGGATCGGAGCTGTCATGACCGTTGAGCGCTCATCGCAGGATCGCCGCCCGCTTCTCCAGCCGACTGACCCCGTAGGCCGAGGGCAGCGTGATCAGCAGATAGGCGATGACAATTCCGATCAGCGTGGCGATCAGCTCATCGGCTGCGGCGTTTGCCAGCCGGGGGAGCAGTGAGGACAGCTCAGGGATGAAGAAACCCGCCGCTATGGAGGTGTTCTTGACCATGGCTATCCAGACGTTTCCCAACGGCGGCACGACCGTGCGGAAGGCTTGTGGCAGCACGACCTCGCGTAGCGACTGGCTGAAGGTCAGCCCGATGGCCCGGGCAGCCTCGGCCTGACCGGCCGAGATGGCGTTGATACCGGAGCGGATCGCTTCACAGACGAATGCCGAGGTGTAGAGGCCGACAGCCAGAATGGCACCTGGCAGCGGTGAGACAACGGTGTCGATCTGGGGCAGCCCGAAGATGATGAAGAAGAAGACGACGGTCAGCGGAGTGTTGCGGAAGACCTCGACGTAGAAGAATGCCAGTCCCCGCAGCGGTGGCACCGGGCTGACCCGCATCGCGGCCAGGATGGTGCCGACGACCAGCGCCAGCAGACCGGCGAGCACCGAGATCAGCAGGGTCTGGCCGAAGGCGGCGATGAACAGATCGATGTTCTCGACCAGGAAATCCATGCCACCTCCACTGCGGTGCGACGTGCGAGACAGAGCTATCTGGGGCAGGACGCAGACGCGTCTGGGTGGCGGCCAGTCAGCTGACCGGCCACCACCCAGCCGCGATTACTCAGCGCTCGTAGCGGTCGACGTCCGGCGGCTCTGGTGCCTCGCTGCCGGTGATGTCGCCGACGGTCGCGGCGTAGGCGTCAGCCCAAGCGCCGCTCTCGTAGGCATCTTCCAGGACATCATTGATGAAGTCCCGGAACTCGTCGTCGTCCAGTGCCAGACCGATGCCGTAGGGCTCCTCGGTGAAGGGATTGCCCACCAGCTCGAAGCTCTCCGGGTCAGTGGCGACGAACGCGGTGAGGATCACGTTGTCCGTGGTCACCGCGACTACCTCGCCGTTCTTGAGCTGGTCGGCGCACTTGGAGTACACGTCGGTGGTGACCAGGTTGACCTCGGGGAAGTTCGTGCGGATGTTCTCCGCCGGGGTCGAACCCTCGACAGAACACACCGTCTCGCCAGCCAGGTCATCCGGTCCGAGGATGCCTTCGGGGTTTCCCGCCGCGACCATGATGTCCTGACCGGCCACGTAGTACGGACCGGCGAAGGACACCAAACCCTTGCGGGTGTCGTTGATGGTGTAGGTGGCTACGACGATGTCAACCGTGTCGTTCTGGATGAACGGCTCACGGTTGGCCGAGACCGACTCGGTGAAGCTGACGCCGTCCTCCTCGATACCGAGCGCGGCTGCGATCAGGTAGGCCATCTCGACATCGAAACCCTCGGGGGTGTTCGTCGTCGGGTTGAGCAGACCGAAACCTGGCTGGTCGAACTTCGTCCCAACCCTCAGCTCACCGGCCTCGTTAAGGGCAGCCATGGTCGAGCCCTCAGGGAAGCTCACGTCCTCGGCCACCGTCGGCGCGGCCGAACTCTCTTCTTCTGCCTGGTTTCCGGCGTCACTGCCCCCGCACCCGGCGGCGAGCAGACTGAATGCCGCCACGAAGGCGAGGCGTCGTGTCCTGTTCAAAGGGTCCTCCTTGTTGGTGTTTCGTGTTGCAACTGTGCGTGCCGCACCGGCTGGGGCGGCCTGAAAACGTCAGTGGGTCAGGATCTTGGACAGGAAACTCTTGGCCCGGTCGCTCTTGGCATTGGTGAAGAACTCGTCTGGGGTCGCCTCTTCGACGATGTGCCCGCCATCCATGAACACCACTCTGTTGGCCGCGCGACGGGCGAATCCCATCTCGTGGGTGACCACGACCATCGTCATGCCGTCCTTGGCCAACTGGACCATGACCTCGAGGACCTCGTTGATCATCTCCGGGTCCAGCGCCGAGGTGGGTTCGTCGAAGAGCATCACTTTTGGGTCCATGGCCAAGGCCCGGGCGATCGCCACCCGCTGCTGCTGCCCGCCGGACAGCTGCGCGGGGAACTTGTCGGCCTGGGCGGCGATGCCAACACGCTCCAGGAGTTCCTTGGCGCGTTTGCGCGCCTGGTCCTTCGACTGGTTGCGCACTTTGATCGGACCCAGGGTGACGTTGTCCAGGATCGTCTTGTGTGCGAAGAGGTTGAAACTCTGGAAGACCATGCCGACCTCGCTGCGCAGTCGAGCGAGGTCCTTTCCCTCTTCGGGCAACGTCTTGCCGTCGATCGAGATCACCCCCTTCTGGATGGGCTCCAGGCGGTTGATGCAGCGGCACAGCGTTGACTTGCCAGATCCAGACGGGCCGATCACGACGACGACCTCGCCGCGCGAGATCGTCAGGTCGATGTCGGCGAGCACGTGCAGGTCGCCGAACCACTTGTTCACGCCCGTCATCTCGACGAGAGGCGCCCCGGATCCGTCGCCAGTGCTTGTCGTCGGCGCAGGGCTGGTCACACGCTGCACCCTAGCCATCGCAGACAACGAGTACCGACCGCCGCGGTAACGGTTACCTAACGCCGGAAACCGCCGCATAAGCACGGGCTGCACGAGGCGCCGTAGGCTCGGGGCCCTTGTGATTACGTCAAAGACTGCCACCCCCACCATCGCCACGGCCGAGGCGCACCGCACGTACTCCGTGCGGACTTTCGGCTGCCAGATGAACTCCCACGACTCCGAGCGCCTGTCCGGGCTGCTCGAGTCCGCCGGCTACGCCCGCGCGGACGAGGGTGCCTTCGGCGACGTTGTCGTACTGAACACGTGTGCCGTACGCGAGAACGCCGACAACAAGCTGTACGGCAATCTTGGTCATCTTGCCTCGGTCAAGGCCAAGCATCCCGGCATGCAGATCGCCGTTGGTGGATGCCTTGCGCAGAAGGACCGTGGCGTCATCCTCGAGAAGGCGCCGTGGGTCGACGTGGTGTTCGGCACGCACAATCTCGGAGCCCTGCCGGTACTGCTCGAGCGGGCTCGGCACAACGAGGTCGCGCAGCTGGAGATCGCCGAATCGCTCGAGGTCTTCCCGTCCAGCCTGCCTGCGCGCCGGGAATCCGCTTACTCGGCGTGGGTGTCGATCTCCGTGGGCTGCAACAACTCGTGCACGTTCTGCATCGTTCCCGCCCTGCGCGGCAAGGAAGTCGACCGCGCCCCCGCTGACGTAATGGCCGAGGTGCGGGCTCTTGTCGCAGACGGAGTCGTGGAGGTCACCTTCCTCGGTCAGAACGTGAACTCCTACGGCGTCGACTTCGGGGACCGGGGGGCATTCGCTGCTCTCCTGAAGGCTTGCGGGGGCATCCGAGGGCTGGAGCGGGTCCGGTTCACCAGCCCGCACCCTCGCGACTTCACCGATGACGTCATCGAGGCGATGGCCACCACCGGCAACGTCTGTCCGCAACTGCACATGCCGCTTCAGTCGGGCTCGGACGAGGTCCTGCGCAGGATGCGCCGCTCGTATCGCCGCGACCGGTATCTCGGGATCCTGGATCGGGTCCGGCTGGCAATCCCACATGCCGCGATCAGCACCGACATCATTGTCGGCTTCCCGGGGGAGACCGAGGCGGATTTCACCGACACGCTGAACCTGGTGGAACAGGCCAGGTTCGCCAGCGCGTACACCTTCCAGTACTCAGCAAGGCTCGGCACCCCGGCATCGACACTGCCCGACCAGGTCCCCAAAGAAGTCGTTCAGGAGCGCTACGAGCAGTTGGTGGAACTGCAGCGGCGGATCTCGCACGAGGAGAACCAGGCGCTGGTCGGGCACGTCGTGGAGGTTCTCGTCTCCACCGTCGTGGGCACGAAGGACGCGGCTACCGGTCGACGTACCGGCCGGGCCCGTGACGGACGCCTGGTTCACTTCGCCGTACCCGACGGCGCGGATGTCGGCTCTGGTGACCTGGTCACCACGCGGATCAGCTACGCGGCACCGTTTCACCTCGTCGCTGATGGTCGGCTGCTCTCGCACCGGCCAGCGTCGCCCGGTGGCCGCGCTGCCATTGCCGACGCGCCCGAGGTGTCGGTCCCGCGGGCCGTATCGCTCGGGATGCCTGTGCTCCCGGCACGGGAGTAGACCTCGGCGCTGTCGAGCCTGCGGCCAGCTGACCCAGCTCAGCTGGTGGAGGACTCGGCTTCGGTGAGCCACTCCTGGCGGGCCTTCAGCGCGCTCTCCGCGTCCGCGATCCGGGCCTGATCACCGGAATTGCGTGCCTTGACCAGAGCTTGCTCGGCTTTGGCAACGGTTTCGCGCATCCGACTCACCATGGGGTTCGTGTTGGCTGCCGAACCTTCCCATCGGGCGTCGAGTGCCGTGCGGACCTTTGACTCCACTGCGCGCATCCGCTCGTCGAGCGAGGCGACAGCGCCGCGCGGAACCTTGCCGATCTTGTCCCAGCGCTCCTGCAGGTTGCGCAGCGCGGTCTGCACGCCCTCGGGATCGGATGTCGGGTCCATCCGTTCGGCTTCGGCGAGCAACTCCTCCTTGCGGACTCGGTTGCCGTCGTACTCGGCGTCCTGCTTGCTGAAGCTCTCCGTGCGGGCGGCGAAGAAGGCGTCCTGCGCAGCGCGGAACTTGGTCCAGAGATCGTCCTCTGCCTCGCGACTGGCACGCGGCGCTTCCTTCCACTGCGCCATCAGCCGCTTCATCCGGTTGGCCGTGACCGTCCACTCAGTGGAGGCGGACAGTTTCTCGGCCTCGCCGACCAGCGCAGCCTTCTGTTCTCGGGCGGTCTCTCGCTGACGGTCGAGATCGGCGAAGTGGGCGCCTCGATTCTTGCCAAAGGCATCCCGGGCGGCTGCGAACCGCTTCCAGAGCACGTCGCCGGCCTTGCGATCCGGCCCTCGGATCGCCTTCCATTCCTCGGCGATGGCCTTGAAGCGCTCCCCGGCGACCTTCCACTGCTTGCTCTCGGCGAGTTTCTCCGCCTCGACGCACAGCGCTTCTTTCTGCGCTGCTGCATGTGCTCGTTCGGCATCGCGCCGCTCGGACTCGCCGACCTGGGCCGCCTTGGCGGTGGTCACGAGCTCCTCGGTGCGGCGCCGCAGGGCGGCCAAGTCCC
>Ga0190275_10000483_pt1 | contig 35021 bp, 29 predicted proteins | sample Popmic550T_FD_133745 | JGI IMG/M metagenome (GOLD analysis project Ga0190275, IMG submission 133745) | Populus adjacent soil microbial communities from riparian zone of Yellowstone River, Montana, USA - 550 T | ecosystem: Environmental > Terrestrial > Soil > Riparian zone > Trees stand | place... | reverse complement strand
CTGCACGCGCATCGTCATCGCCCACCGACTGAGCACGGTGGTGGACGCGGATCTCATCCTGGTGATGGACGAGGGCCAGCTCGTCGAGTCCGGACGCCACGAGGAGCTGCTCTTGCGCCGAGGTGCCTACGCGCAGCTGGTCCGCGCGCAGATCGAGAAGACCGGTCGTCTGGAGTGAGCGCATTGCTGGAGGCGGCGGGAATCGAAGCCGCCGATCGGAGCTTCTGGCGAGAGCGCTCCGTCTCGGTCGAGCGCAGGTCCCATAGGACTTCCAGGCACGGCATTTTGAGCGCGGGCCTGGCGAAGTTCCGTGGGTGCCCACCGGTATCGTCCTCGACAATAATCGCTCTGAGCGCGCCCTGCGGCACATCGCTGTGGGCAGGAAGGCGTGGCTCTTTGTCGGCAGCGACGGTCACGCCCAGAGCGCTGGCCACATCCTCTCGCTCGTCGCCTTGGCGCGCCTGCACGGGCTCGACCCTGAGGCCTACCTGCGAGACCTCTTCCGCGTGCTCGCCCACTGGCCCAGAGACCGCTACCTCGAGCTCGCCCCGCGCTACTGGGCAAGCACGCGGGCTCGCCTCGATACCCGGGAACTCGCCGCTGAGCTCGGCCCTCTCACCCTCCCGCAGCCCCTCGCCCCGCCTCCGCAACAGCAGGCTGCGGCGAACGGACCGCCCTGATAACGCCGGCTGTGATGGTCTCGTGTCCACCGCGCCACTCTGCGCTGCTCACAAAGGCTGGCACCAGACGGGGGCCGTGCAGCGGATACGAAGTTCGTGGACGAAGTCGCGGGGGTGGTAGTCTCCGGCCCTCCCCCAGATGCGCGAGTGGATCGCTCAGGCGTTCCTGACTATGTCCAGCGATTTCGTGGACACTCCACGAGCCGTTCTGGAACCGGGCCCTCGAATCCCACTTGCCGTGGGTTGGCCGAAGGCTTCAACCTGGTCCATGCTGCCCGCGGCAGGGTCAACCCTCGAGGACTCGCTTGTACGACGTCTTCCTCTCGCACAGCAGCACGGACAAGCCCGCCGTCGAGCACATCGCCCGACGGCTCCGGGAGCAGGGTCTCCACCCCTTCCTAGACAAGTGGCACCTCATCCCAGGGGCGCCCTGGGTCCCCGCGCTGGCGCAGGCCCTGTCCGAGAGCGAGACGGCCGCGGTCTTCTTCGGCCCCTCCGCCCCCGCCCCCTGGCACAACGAGGAGATGCAGCTGGCGCTCAGTCGCGCAGTGCGCTCGCGCGCGGATTTCCGCCTCATTCCCGTTCTGCTGCCCGGCGCCACTCCCGAGCAGTTGGCGGGCTTCATCGGGCTGCGCACCTACGTCGACTTTCGCGAGGGACTCGACAGCGAGGCGGAACTCGCTCGCCTAGTTGCGGGCATCAAGGGACGCGCTCCCGCTGGACAGAGCCTGACGCTCCCAGAAGATCCCGCCCCCTACCGGGGCCTGCTCGCCTTCGATGAGGCCCACGGCGAGTACTTCTTCGGCCGTGAGCCCGACATCGAACAAACCCTGGCGAAGATTGAGCGTGAGCGGTTCGTCGCCGTGGTGGGGCCTTCTGGCAGTGGAAAGTCCTCGCTGGTGCTGGGCGGGGTGCTGCCGCGCCTGAAGCAACCGGGCGGCATCCTCGGGCCTTGCGTTCGCACCTGGACGCTGCGCCCGGGCGACAGGCCGCTGCGTGCCCTCGCGGATGCGATCGCCGCCCGGGAGGCCTCGGGAGAGCAGCGGCTGACCCTGTCCGACTCCCTCCACCGGCGCTTCCTGGAGAGCCCGGACGGCCTGCGCACCACCCTCACCACCCTCACCGCGGACAGGCCCGGCCCGTGCATCCTGGTCGTGGACCAGTTCGAGGAGCTCTTCACCCATGCCCCGAGCAACGGGAGCCCGGGTGAGCGGGAGCCCTTCGTCGCCAACCTGCAGGATGCGGCGCTCGAGGGCAGTGGCCCCGTGCGCATCCTCATCACCCTGCGCGCCGACTTCTTCAACCGCTGCCTGGACCTCGCGCCCCTCCGGCGGTTGCTGCAGGACCGCGCGGTGCTGCTGGGCAGCCTCGACGAGGAGGCCCTGCACGACGTTATCCTCCGCCCGGCGCAGAAGGTGGGCGCCACGTTGGAGCGGGGCCTGCTCGACACCATCCTCAAGGAGTTCTCGCGGGAGCCCGGAGCGCTGCCGCTGCTTGAGGACACCCTGGACCAGCTCTGGCGGGCTCGGAAGGGTGAATGGCTCACCCTGGACGCGTACAAGCGCAGTGGGGGCATCTCCCGGGCTCTCCAGACCCGAGCCCAGGCCTGCTACGACGCGCTCGGCCCGGAGGAGCAGGAGGTGGCGCGGCTGCTCCTGGTGCGCCTCACGTCACTGGGTGAAGGCCGCGAGGACACCCGGCGCCGGGTGCCTCTGGTCGAGCTCCGCTTCGGGGACATTCCCGATGCACGCGTCGAGCACGTGCTGCGGGTGCTGTCCGGACCCGCGGCCCGGCTCATCGTCGTGGACAAGGGCAGCGTCGAGATGGCCCACGAAATCCTCATCCTCACCTGGCCCACCCTGCGCAGATGGCTGGACGAAGACCGGCGCGAGCTGCGGGTCGAGCGCCGCCTCCTGGAAGACGCCGAGGAGTGGGACAAGAAGGGCCGCGAGGCCGGCTATCTCTCCACCGGTGCCCGATTGCTTGAGGCCGAGGAACTCTTCAAGCACAAGCCCACGCTGCTCAACCAGCTGGAGAGCGACTTCCTCACCGCGAGCCTCCTCCAGCGCGACCAGCATCAGCGAGACAAGGAGGAGCAGGCCCGGCGAGATGTCGAGGCGGCACGCCGGCTCGCCGAGGAGACGGAAGCGCGGCGCAAGCTCGAGGCCGAGAGCGCTGCGAAAGTGCGGCAGTCGGTCCGCCAGCTGCGCTGGCTCGTCGTCGGACTCCTGGCGGCGTTCGCCCTGCTCTATGGGCAGTATCAACGAGCGGAACAGGAGAAACGCGTCGGCTTCTCACGTGAGCTGGTCCTGAGCGCACGTCAGAGCATCCGGGAGGATCCCCAGCGGGCCCTCCTGCTGCTCCAGGAGGCCCAGCGCCTCGCGCCGGTCGCCACCTTGGGCGAGCTGCTCGACGAATGGAGCAGGGAGCCCTGCCTGATGGTGCTGCCAGGAAACGGGGCCTTCCTCTTCCAAGCCTCCTTCAGCCCAGACGGCACGCGGCTCATCACCACCGCCGATGACAACAGAGCACGCCTGTGGGACGCCTCCTCGGGAAGACTCGTCGCGGTCTTCAAGGGTACCACTGTGGCCTTCAGCCGGGATGGGACGCGGTTGCTCACCGCCACCCGCGATGGCATCGCCTACCTGTGGGAAGCCTCCTCCGGCAAGAAGCTCTTCACGCTGGAAGGTCACTCGAGCGTGGTGTGGATTGTCGCTTTCAGCCCCGACGGGAAGCGACTCCTCACCGCCTCGCATGATGGCACAGCGCGCCTGTGGGATGCCTCCTCGGGCAAGCTGCTCGCCATCCTCCAGGGACACTCCGATGTGGTGGGCACGGCGGTGTTCAGCCCAGATGGCTCTAGGGTCCTCACCGCCTCGCATGATGGCACCGCGCGTCTGTGGGATGCCTTCTCCGGCAAATCCCTCTTCACTCTCCACGGCCATTCCAAGGAAGTGAACTCCGCGGTGTTCAATCCAGATGGCTCGCGAGTCCTCACCGCCTCCGACGATGGCACCGCGCGCCTGTGGGATGCCTCCTCCGGCAAATCCCTCTTCACTCTCCACGGCCATTCCAAGGAAGTGAACTCCGCGGCCTTTAGTCCAGATGGCACCAGGGTGATCACCGCCTCCAGGGATGAGACCGTGCGCCTGTGGGAGACCGCCACCGGCAAGCACCTCTCCACCCTCCACGGCCACCCTGGCCCGATCGGGTGGGTGACCTTCAGCCCGGATGGCTCACGCATCCTCACCGCCTATTATGACACCGCCCGGCTGTGGGACGTGGCTTCCGGCAGGCCCCTCATCAACCTCGAGGGCCATACAAATTCGGTGCGGTCAGTGGAGTTCAGCCCGGATGGGAAGCGGATTGTCACGGCTTCTTTCGATGGAACCGCGCGAATCTGGGATGTCACTGCAGGCAAGCCACTCGCCACGCTCAAGGATGATGCCAAGGACCAGGTAGCGGCGGAGTTCAGCCCGGATGGCTCGCGTCTCCTCACCTCCGAGGGCAATACCACCCACTTGAGTGAAACCACCGCTGGCAAACGTCTCGCGACCCTTCAGGGACGTTTCAAGGCCACGGAGCCAGCGGCATTCAGTCCGGACGGCTCGCGAGTTCTCACGGCGTCCCCCGATGGACTCGTGCACTCGTGGGAAGTCTCGTCCGGCGCCTCGTTGTTCAGCTTCCAAGGCGAGGCCGAAGCGCCGGGCACCATGCGCTTCAGCCCGGACGGCACCCGGATCCTCACCGTTTCAGGAAAGGGCACCGCGCGCTTGTGGGAGGCCGCCTCTGGCAGACCCCTCTCCACCTTCGCGGGTTCTCATCGAGGGCTGCTCGAGGCGGCATTCAGTCCAGACAGCACACGGGTCTTCATCGCCTCTCAAAAGAGCGTGGGTTCCTGGGAGACCTCCTCCGGCAAGCCCCTGGTCACTTTCGGCGTCTCATCTGGCGATGGCTCTTCTGGAATGTTGATGGATGCGTCATTGAGCCCAGATGGCACGCGGGCCCTCACTCATGACATTTCCATGGAAACCATTCCCGAAAAGCCATCCACCCAGCCCCCACCCAAAGAGCTACCGCGCATGGGGACCAGTACCATGTCGCTGTGGGATGCCTTTTCAGGAAAGAGGCTCGTCGAAGTCAAAAGCGGCTTTCCTCCGAAAACCCGCATAGAGTTCAGCCCCGATGGCACACACTTCTTGACGATCGGCAACGGTGGTGACATCGGCCTGTGGGACACCTCCTCGGGTAGAGTCCTCCTGACCCTCCACACCAACTTCGCTCTGTGGTCAGCGCAGCTCAGTCCGGACAACTCGCGTGTCCTCTCGGTCTTCTACCAAGGCGAGGGGATTGTCTGGGATGCCTCCTCGGGCAAGCCCATGATCAGACTCGAAGGCCACACCGAGGCCGTGAATGCCATGACGTTCAACCGCGACAGTTCATACATCCTCACGGCATCCACGGATGGCACGGCACGCATATGGGAGGCCGCCTCGGGCAAGCCTCTCGCCACATTCTGGGGTCACCGCGGCCCGGTGAGCACCGTCGCCATCAACCGCGACAGCACCCGTCTGCTCACCATTGGCCGGGATGGCACCGTGCGCCTGTGGCCCGACTGGCGCTGGAATGCGAAGGCCTTCGCGAAGCTCGACGTGGGTCGCCATCTCACCTGCGAGGAACGCGTCGAGTTCCTCCACGAGGACATCGACTGTCCGGAGGAACCAGACCCGAGGTTTTCGGGGGAGGATTCCTCCGAGACGACCGCCGCGGAGCACTGAAGGCAGGCGCGCCCCTCAGCCAGCGGAGGGGCGGCGGTCCTGGATGCTGTAGACGAGCGCCTCCTGATTGGAGTTGCTCGGACTACAGGAGGCCGTCGGTGATGCCACCGTCGGAACGCCCGGGCACACCGCGTCCACCCGGATGTGGAACGGCGCGCCGTCATGCGCCAGCGCGCGCGCCATGCCCACCACCGCTTGCTTGCTGGTGGTGTACGCTGAGTGCGCCGGGAACCCCGCCACGCCCATGATGGACGAGGTGAGGATGACGCTGCCGCCCCCGCGCTTCTGCAGTTCAGGGAAGGCGTACTTGAACCAGGGTGGGCGATAGAAGTCTCAGGTAGGATAGGGGCCCGCCAGTGAGTCATTGCGAATGGTCTGAAAATGAAAAGCAACTTCCCTTACCTCCTGGATGTCGATGCATTTGTTCGCCACGTCGATCGTATGGCAAAGTCTCTTGTCGATGCCTCGACTCGGCTATTCAAGGTTCGTACCGCCTCGGAAATCCCAAACCAATTGGAGACTTTCCAAGAAGCGCTGACGCAAAAGCTTCCAGATAGTGTCAATGGAATCTACATCTGGCGGCTCAGTTGCACACCAGCCACATTTCTGTCCGTTTGGCAGCGTCGAGTGCACCTTTACCAGCAATATGCCAAGAAAAACCGCTCCGATAAGTCCCTCTGGGTGATGTCAAAACCTCGAGGGAGCAACGAGCCCCGCCTTCTGAACTTCTTTCTTCCGGTTCCGAATCCGCTCTGGTTGAGTCTTCACAAGGGCCAATGCGCCGAGAACGGCGAGCACGTTCTCTACGTCGGGAAGCGGTCTGGCGGAGCTGTCTTCACGAGGTTGAAGGAACACTACAGCTGCGGTCCGGGAACGGGAGCCATGAAATTGGGTGGCACCGAGATGCCAACGCTAGAGCTGACCAAAGTCCAAGAGCGATTCCTGCGGGGCTTTGTCGAGAAAGACAAGCGCTTGGTTGAAAGCCTGGAGTTTGATGGGTTGGAATGTAACGTCATCTTCCTTGAGGGACAGGACGAACATATCACGCCTGTGATCGAACAAACGTTAAGAAGCGTGCTGGTGCCGATGCTCGGGCAAAAGTAGGCGGGACGGGACTCGTGGTAACCCGAGCCTCGGCCGAGTCCCGGCGAAGCTCGAAGTGCGCGTCGCCGGAAAGTAGCTTCCGATTCCAGGGGGTTCCCACCCTCCACGGCAGGCCTGATTCATTGTCTGGGGTCGTAGAGCCCGGAAACTGAGTGGGGCCGGGCACTTGCGTGGAGGCGGGACCCAACCGAACGCAGGGGCCTGCTTGAAGCAGCAATCCTGATCCGAAGGAAGCGCCCACACCCAGCCGACGAAGGAGTGTCGTATGAGGTATGGTGAACAAGAGCCTACCTGAGGGGTTGGCTGCTGGGAGGAGGGTGAGCAAAGCCCGGTGCGGAGGCAAAGGCGGGGGAGGAGCCGGCGAGCCCCATCCCCCAAAGTTCGAGTTTCGCACTTTTTGAACGGGCTCAGAGGGGGCAGCATGGGACCCAGCATGAGGGCCTGCTCGCCCACGGGTCAGCACCCGCGCTTGAGGCCTCTTCCCTCTCCAAGTTCCCGCAGATGCCACCCAGCGCCATTCACTCGTGGGCGGCCACCGCTTGCCGGAGGGGAGGCCACCTGGGGATCGGACAGGGAACCTCACCGGAGTTTCTGCGACCCTGGGTGAGCCATGGGTCCTCCGAAATCCCCCCATTTTCCCCTTGGGAGCCACGTTCTCCCTCTGTGCGCCGTCGGCCGGACCCCTCGAAAAAGTGCGAAACTCGAATTTAAGTGAGCGCGTGACCATCACGCTGCCGGTCCACCCGCTCAAGGGCGTGGCTCTGCCAGTGGCTCGGTTCATCCGCGGCCAGGATGGTCGGCGCTACGTGGACGTGGAGCACCCGCCGGGCCAGTACATGCGACTTCGTATCGAGTGGACGGACCGTGCTCCACCTCTCGTCCCGCCGGTCATTGAGGGGCGGGAAGTCCGTCTCTCCATTCCTGGCCTGCTGAAGCTCGCTGCGGCTGTGCAGGTAGCGCTCGACCGGGGGCATCACTCGCCCGCTGCGTCCGGCCCTGCGGCTGGACCTACGTTGACGGAAGGTGGTCCGAGAGTCGATGCCAGGAAGCCACAGGCTGCGACCCAGGCAGGCCCTCGGGGTTCAGGCTCGACCACTCGCGGCTCAGCGCTCAAGCGGCGGAGGGCCGCCAGTGCAGAGGGAATGACGCCAGCGGGCGCAGAGCAACTCGCTCAGATAAGTGTGGAGGAAGAGGGGCATTATGAATAGGCCATCAGATACGCCAGCACCCTCAGCCAGCCTCCACACCTGCCGCAGGCGAACACGTCCGCCAGCAACGTGGCGAGATTGTCCCTCACCGCCTCATACAGCACCGTCCCCTCCGGCCGCCTGCGCCGGTACTCCCACCCGTACTCCCCCACCTGCCCCTCCCCAGCCACACTTCGCCAGGGCACAGATTACTGGTGGGCTCCCACGGAGCCCCGCCAAGCTCGCTCTGGGAGTGCCGTGCTGGGCAGTCTTTACGGAAACCGCGCTCGACCGGGTTGGATCGCTCTCGCCAGAAGCTCCGAGCGGCGGGTTCGATTGCCGCCGCTCCCAAGCAGAGCAACCCGCCGCTTTCAAGGCGGTGCCCTCTGAGATCTGGGGCGGCGCTTGCATTTCGGGACCAAATCCGGTTTTTGGGAGTAGAGGGGGGCGGGAGGCGCGGTGCTGCTCGGGTTCGTCGGCGCCAACTGCGAGGGTCCGCTTCCGCTCGCCCTCTCGCCGAGTCTCACCCGCAGCCCGTTTCCTCCTCGCCTCTCATCGAACCGGACGTGCGGATTTCCCGCATCCGGCTCTCGGACAGATTTCACGTGGGGCATTCAGCGCAGCTCCGCTTTGGCCTTCACGTAGAGCTTCTCTTGGAACTCTTCGAGCTTTGTAGGGGTTGTCAGGCTCACGCCAATCTCCCACTCGTCCATTCCTTGAAAAGCACTCTGAACCAGGGCCCCTTCCCTCCACGGTCGTTACCCGCTTCACCGGTGTCGGGTCGGAGGAGGCGCGCTCATCGCGCTGGCCTCCGTCCGCCGCTCAAACTGGACGTGCAGATTTCCCGCATCCAGCTTTCATGAAGGCGCGCTTCTTTGAGGTCGCGAGGGATGGTCTCTCCAGTGGCCCATCCTTGCTCCCGTCGATTTGAGCCAGTCCGCGAGTCTCCTCGGACGATGAGGTTCGGGTCTTTCACTGAGGGAACTTTCCGCCTCATCGCCCTTGCTCTTCTCGCCTCATTGCTCTCCTCCACCGCCTTCACCGGCTGGCTTCCCCGACCCACTCGGTCGCCGGTCTCCCGGTCGCTCGGCTTTCGCCGAACTTGAGGTACTACCCAGCCGTCCGACGACTCGCCGAGCACCGCTCCCCACTTCGCTTGCGCTTATAGGGTCACTTCTCCCGGTGCCTCCCGGGAACCCGGCGAGTCCTCCTGGGGTCACGCTCTGGTCTTCCGTACCGTGCCGTCCGCAAACACCTTGGTGTGGTGGGTGGATGAGAGCGCCTTCGCCCCCATAGTGCGGGCTCGACCTTGCCCCACCTTTGGCCGACCGGTTCGTCACTGGGGTTGCCCCCTTCGACTACGGCCCGGTACTTCTCCGCATGCCCTTCGGATCCCACCTCGCGGTGGGCACCCTGCCCTCCGGAAGACTCCGAGCGGTGGCTCCAGGTTCGCCTTGGCTGTGTCCGGCTTTCGCCTTCGTGCCCGTTGAGGCTTCTCCATACCTTCCACTCTCTCCGGCCGGCGAGGCGTTACCCCCGCCTTTGGATACGGCGCCCCTCATCCGAGCGCCGAAGGGACTTCAACCCTTCTGACCAGTGCGCTGCCCAGCGCACACTATGGGCCCCTCCGACTCCTGTGCACGCCACGCCCTTTCGGCGTGTTCGGTCTCCACCCCGCCCGCACAGGCCTCCCGTGTTGCGCACTCCACCTTTTGCACGCATGCCGCGCCCATTATCCCGGTGGGCCGCCAGGCTTGGTCGATTGCTTCCACCTGGCACTTCGGCCTTCCCCGCTTTTGGGACGGGTCGGCGCCCACGTCAGTCCTCTCGGAACCTGCTCGGGCTTCACTCGCGTTGCGGCCTGCGTACTCGCTCGACCTCCTTTCAGGGGCCTTCTTCTTCGGGGCTTCGGCTCTGGTAGTCGCCCACCTTCACCGCCCGATGGCTTCCGAGGTGCATCGACAATTCCTCGGGCGGGACTTTCACCCGCGGGTGTGAGTGCACCCTCACGGCGCACCCAAAAAAGGACCAAATCGAGCGGACGCGTGCGGACGCGTGTGGACGCCATGAGGGGCCGTTTTTCAGAGGGAAACCGGGGGGAGGGCCGTTTTTCAGAGGGAGCCGTTTTACCCCCTACACGGCTTCGATTCCCGCCGCCTCCAAGCGGCCCAACCCGCCGCTCTGGGCCGAGCCCGGCTCCTGACCAGGCAAGGACGAGCGCCGGGCCGCTGAGCCGTCCCCGTAGGACGGCAGCTTTCTCAGCGCTCTGGAACTCTTGGATGCCACTGCGCATCATCTGCCCAGGGGCGAGACGGGGAGCTGGCGTTTTCCTCCCCGAGTATGGACTCATCTTCCCACCGCCTCATGCGGCTGCTCCCTGACTGGCGGAAGGAGGATGCCCTGCGAACCGAGAAGCGTCTGTCGACGTGGCCCGTTCATGCCTCGAGCCCCGCGCACCGCTCCGGCTGGCGCGTGGCCCTGGCGCTCGTGGGGGTCCTCCTGACGCCAGCCCTGGCCAGAGCCGCTTGCACCGAAGTGCGCGTGCGCAAGGAATGGCGCGCCCTCTCCAGCGCCGAGCACCGAAGCTTCTTCCAGGCCGTGAAGAAGCTCCAGGTGCAGCCCGCGCAGGGCCAGCCCTCGAAGTATGATCAGCTCGTCAAGCTGTACGCAGACCACTACGAGACCATGTCTGCTTCCGCCGCCTTCCTGCCGTGGCATCGCCACTACCTGCACGTGTTCGAGCAGGAGCTGCGCCAGATCGCTCCCACCGTCACGCTGCCGTACTGGGACTGGTCCGCGCATTCCCAGCACCCGGAACGTGCTCCCGTCTGGGGAGACAACGCCTTTGGCGGCAACGGTATGGGCCCCGCCTCCTGTGTCGTAGCCAGCGCCTTCAAAGCCTACAAGCCGCGGTATCCGGTGGAGTCCTGTCTGAAGCGCTCCTTCAGCGGAGGGACCACGATCGCCGATCTACCCTCCGCCGAGGAGCTACGAACAGTCCTGAACCAGAGCGCGACCTACGACAGCATGCGAAGGGCAATCGAGGGCTCTCAAGGCTCTGTTCACATCTACATCGGTGGCCACATGGCCACGATGTATGCGCCGAACGACCCCCTCTTCTTCCTGCATCACGCCTTCGTCGACAAGCTCTGGGCGGACTGGCAGACCCTTGAGCCCGAGCACCGGACAGCCTATGGCGGAGAGAAGAAGAACGGGAGCCTTGCGACGCTCCAGGATACCCTCCCAGGGTTCCCGGAGAGCACCGTGCAGTCCGTCATCAAGACACAGTCGCTCTGCTACACCTACCGGTAACGCTCTGTCACCTTCACGTCTTTCATGCTTGGTGCATCCACCCGCAGTGCGCCTTGCCGGTCCCAAGCCGGCCGCTCTACCGCTGGGCTACTCAAGGTGGAGGCCCACCCTAAAACGCACACCGAGCAGGCGGATCAGTCCACCACTACGCGCCGCAGGTGCGCACCCAGCCGCGTCACCACCTCGTAGTGGATCGTCTGCGCCCAGCCTGCCAGCGCCTCGGCGGACACCGCCTCGTCCCCGTCATGCCCCAGCAGCGTCGCCGTCACCGGCCGCTCGTCCGCCGTGGCCCGCGTCACGTCCGCAATGAGGTGGTTCATCATCACCCGCCCCAGCACCGGGCAGCGCCGTCCGTTCACCAGCACGTGCGCCTTGCCCGACACCAGCCGCGGGTACCCATCGAAGTACCCCACCGGCAGCACCGCGATGCGCGTGGGCTCCGAGCACCGGTACGTGCACCCATAGCCCACGTAGCTCCCCGACGGCAGCCACTTCACCACCTGGCTCCGGCAGCGCCACGCCAGCACCGGCTTCAGCGTCGGCAGCTCGCCCAGCACCAGCCGCGCCGACAGCCGCGTCTCCGGCGAGGGCCACAGTCCATATAAGGAAATGCCCACCCGCAGCGCGTCGTAGCGCGCGCGCGGCAGCACCAGGCTCGCAGCGCTCGCGGCGATGTGGCGCTGTGGCGCTCGCGCCGGGGAGAGCTGCTCCACCAGCCGCGACACCCCCGTCTCGAAGGCCTCGAGCTGCGCCAGCGCGTACCCCTGCTCCGTCACATCCTCCGTGTTGGAGAAGTGGCTCAGCGCACCCACCAGCTCGAAGACCTCGCGGTGCTCGGAGAGGAAGCCCGTGTCGCGGGGGAGCTGCTCCAGTGTGAAGCCCTCGCGCCCCAGCCCCGTGTCGATGTGGACGTGGACCCTCAGCGGGCGCTCCAGCCGCGCCGCGCGAAGCACCGGCCCCGCCTCCTTCCACGAGAGATCCGCCACCACCGCGTCCACGCCCTCGCGCGCCAGCGCCACCGCCTCGTCCGGTGCGATGGCGCCGATGACGAGCACCTGCCGGGGCGACAGCCCGCGCTCCCGCTCGAAGGCGCGCACTGCCAGCCCGTCCTGCGGGGTAATGAGGTACAGCACGTCCACCAGCGGGTGCACCAGTGGCAGCAGCTCCTGGAGGCCATGCCCGTACGCATTGCCCTTGAGCACCGCGCCCAGCATCCGCGGCGAGCCCCCGCCCGTGGCGGCCTCCAGCGCGCGGAAGGCCTCCACGTTGTGCCGCAAGGCCGACGCACTCAGCTCCAGCCAGGATGCGTGGGCCGGAGAGCCTCCACCCCTGCCCCCGTGCTCCACGTTCACCTCCGAGGGCCCCCGTGGCCCGCTGCCCGCACCCGGCGAGCCTCCCGCTCTTACCAGCAACGCGAGTGCCAGACCCCGAAACCTCGGGCAATCCCACCTGCCCGAGTGCGCGGCAGGCAGGTAACATCCCTCTCCCGTCAGTGCACGGGAGAGGACCCGGCATGTCGGGGTGCGAGCCGCCCACGAGCTGCCCTCCCCCCCGTGTGACAGGGAAGAGGCTGATGCGCACGCTGTTCATCGGAGACGTGCACGGCTGTGCCGAGGAGCTGGACGCGCTCCTGAAGGAGTGCGGCTGGCAGCCGGGCGAGCGGGTGGTGCTCGTAGGGGACCTGGTGGCCAAGGGTCCGGACTCGGCGGGCGTCGTGCAGCGGGCGCGCGAGCTGCGCCTGCTGGCCGTGCGCGGCAACCATGACGAGCACGTGCTCCGCTGGCACCAGGGTCACCAGAAGCCGGGCAAGAAGCTCAAGCCAGAGCACCAGAAGGTGCTCGACACCCTCTCGCCGGCGGACTGGCGCTACCTGGACTCGCTGCCGCTGTACCTGCGCCTCCCGGACCTGAACGTGCTCGCCGTGCATGCCGGGATCGTCCCGGGCGTGCCACTGAGAGAGCAGCGCCAGGAGCACCTGCTCAACCTGCGCAGCATCTCTCCCGAGGGGAAGCCCTCGAAGCGCGTCTCGGCTGGCGCGCCCTGGGGCAGCTTCTGGAAGGGGCCGGAGCTCATCCTCTACGGGCACGACGCGGTGCGCGGCCTCCAGCGTCACAAGCATGCCTACGGGCTGGACTCGGGCTGCGTCTACGGCGGCCAGCTCACCGCCTACGTGCTGCCTGAGGGCCGCTTCTACTCGGTGCCTGCCCGGCGCTCCTATATGTACATGGACGCCAACCCCTGAGCTCCGCGCGCGGACTCACGTGTCCAGCGTGTGCCCGGACAGCTCGCGCAACCGGTCGAGCAGCTTCCACAGATCGAACGGCTTCTGGAAGAAGTCCGCGCAGAGCAGCGGCGCATCTCGCTCGAGGATGGACTGCGGCACGGCGCTCATCAGCACCACGGGGATGCCCCGCCACCGCGCGTCGCCCTGCATCTCCCGGAGCAGCTCGCGCCCATCCATGATCGGCATCATCATGTCCACGAGCGCCACGTCCGGCACTGCCTCCCCCAGCCGGGCGAGCGCCTCGCGACCATTGCTGGCCGTCACCACCCGGAAGCCCTCGTCTTCGAGGGTGCCGGAGAGTGCATCGAGGATGGCGTGCTCGTCGTCGACGAGGAGGACGGTCTTCACTTCCTGTCCCCTCGTTTCTTGCGCGAGCCGGCGCCGCGACTGCTCCGCCGCCGCGACGGCGGCAGGCCTGGGTCGGTGAGCACTGCGCTCGTGCTGTCGAACCGGGCTCCGATCTGGAGCCCCTGGTCGTCGATGATGAGCTCGCGCAGGGACGAGTCATGCCCGCTCTCGCGCGTCTTGAGGATGGCCAGCACCCGCCGCAGCTCGCCCTTCCACTCGAGCTGGCGCAGGAAGATGTGGTTCTCCACCAGCGCGGACAGCCCCTTCACCGGCGTCTCCACCTCGGGGCCGAAGAGCACCCGCGTCTCCTCGGTGAAGACCGTCGTCACCTCCAGCGCGCGCAGCTCGTTGGTGAAGGCGGCGAAGAAGCGGTTGATGCGCTCCGGGTGGACGGTGGACTCCTTGAAGCCCACCAGCCCATCAATGAGCAACCGGTGGACACCCCGCCGCTTGATGGCCGCGAGGATCTTCACCGCCAGCGCATCCAGCACCAGCTCCACCGGCGGCTGCCAGATCATCTCCAGCGCTCCGCTTCGCACGGCCCCACCGAGATCCAGTCCGATGGCCTGGCCCTTGCCCACCAGCCGGGGCGGCGACTCGTAGAAGCCGAAGTACACGCACGGCTCGCCCTTCGCCACACCCTCGGCCAGGAACTGCAAGCCCAGCAGCGTCTTGCCGCTGCCCGAGGGCCCCATCACCAGCGTGGCGCTGCCGCGCTGGAGCCCGCCGCGCAGCATCTCGTCCAGCGCCGGCACGCCCACCGGCACGCGCGAGGTGTACTCGCCCGGGACGGAGACGGGATCCGTGAGCATGGCCTCCGAGCGCGGGTACACGGTGATGCCCTGATGGGTGATCTGGAACACGTGCCGGCCGCGCAGGTGCGCGCTGCCGCGGAACTTGCGGACGATCAGCTCGCGCACCGCGCGTACGCCAATGAGCTCGTCCGTCAGCTCGATGAGGCCGTCCACCATGGTGTGCTCGGGGTGGACGTCCTTGGGCGAGTGGCCGTTGGTGAGCAGGAAGGTGGTGCAGCCGATGACGCTCACCAGCGTGTTCAGCTCGTGGACGAACTCCTTGAAGGCCAGCTCATTGGGCGCGGAGGCGCTGGCGCTCACCAGCCCGTCCAGCACCAGCATGGTGGCGCGGTGGTCGCGGATGAGCTGGCGCAGCAGTTCCAGCAGGCCCTTCAGCCCCTCCTGGGTGAGCACCCGGTAGGCGCTCACGTAGTGGAGCGCGGAGGCGAGCGGCTCCTCGGAGAAGAAGGCCAGGCCGCGCAGGTGCGCGAGCATCCGCCCATGCGTCTCCGCCAGCAGGGTGACGTAGACGACCCGGCCGCCATGGGCGACGTGGTGGAAGCAGATCTGGTTGCCGAGGATGGTCTTCCCCGTCCCTGGCATGCCCGCGATGATGTAGGTGCCTCCTTGGAGGAACCCGCTGTCGAGCACGGCGTCCAGGCCAAGGACGCCACTGGGGATGCGCTGAAGCGAGGGAGGGGCCACGACCGTCATCGCGAGGTGCCTCGGTACCCCAGGAGAGAGGAGGAGGGACCCACCGGCCCAGACGGGCGGGACGCCGGGGGCGCGGCGGGACGGGTCACCCTGGCCTCGGAGGGCAAGGGCGCGCGCACGCTAGCATCGGGAACATGACAGGGGGGGCACTGGCAGCAGGGGGGCATGGCGCGAGGAGAACGGGGACTCGGAGAAGGACGGACGCCGTCAGAGCTGCTTTCCGCGTGATCAGGCACCGGCCCGTCACGCGGCACACGGCATTTTTCAGACCCTCCTCGAAAAGTCACAGCCTGGCTGCACGGGGCGTCCACCAGCGGACACCCTGCCAGGGCTTTTGACACAGACCCTTGTGCAGAGCCGTCGGCCACCCATCAGTCCCAGGTGTTTGTAGAGCGGCAGACCTCTGCCCTGAGGAACGAACGATCCCCGGCGTGAACCGTGCTTTGCTAGGCGGGTATGAGCCGAGCCCTCCTCCTGTTCCTTGCCCTCTTCCTGTCGGCGGGCGTTGCGCTCGCCCAGGAGGCTCCTCCTCCCGAGCCTCCTCCTGCTGCCGAGCCCGCACCGGCTCCTGCAGCGGAAGAGCCACCGCCTCCCGAGGCTCCACCCATCCCGAAGGCGCCTCCGCCCCCGCCTCCTGAGGAGTCGAAGCCAGGCATGGAGACGCTCATCTCCGGGACCGTGTCCACAGGCGGGTATGGCGGCCCCGTGTTGGTGTACAGCCGCATTCAGGGCCGCGATGCGCTCTTGTTCGGCGGACGGGGTGGCTGGATCGCCAACCACCGCTTCGTCCTCGGTGCGGGCGGCTTCGCCCTGACGACCCGAGTGCCGGCTCCCGCGGGCGCGCCGGACATTGGCGAGGCGCTGCGGACCGAGTTCGCCTATGGCGGCCTCTGGCTCGAGTACATCTTCCTGCCGGACAAGCTCGTGCACGGCTCCATCGGCACGCTCATCGGGGGCGGAGCCGTGAGCTACAGCCGGATCCGCCGCATGCAGCGGCAGGATCGCGAGGTGGAGAATGACGTCGTCTTCACCGTCGACCCCGTCGTTGCCGTGGAGATGAACCTCCTGCGCTTCCTCCGAGTGTCCCTGGGGGTGGGCTACCGGTACGTCGGGAGTGTCGAGCTGACAGGCCTGCGGCAGGAGGACCTCAGCGGCTTCACCGGCTCGCTGATGCTCAAGTTCGGCCGGTTCTGAGTCCCGGAGTAGGACGGGCGCAGGCAGGCCCGCGCCGTCACCTGGGCGGGAGCTCGAAGTCAGCCTGGACGGCGGCGTGGTCCGACCGCGCGAGGCCACTTCCCGGGCCATCCCTCACCACGCGGAACGAGCCGGGTACGTCCTGGCCGGAGGCATCGCGGGCCCGGTAGAGGTGATCGATGGCGAGCGACGCCCCCTGGAACCACACCGTGCCGATCTCCTCCAGCGGGCGATCCTGGGAGACCCGCTCCAGCGCGCCCCCTCGCTCCAGCGCGTCGAGGGGCGGTGAGCCTGGAACGTCATTGAGATCGCCCCCCAGCACCACGAGCGCTCCCGGGCGCTCGGCGGCCACGGCCATGACGATGTCTCGCGCAGCCTCGGCCTCCGCGTACCGGCGCGCCGGGTCATCATTCACCCTGGAGCGGAAGTGGGCGGCGAAGACGATGACCTCGGTGCCCTGGACGTCGAGCCGCACCTCGAGGAGCTCCCGGGAGAAATAGGTGGTCGTCCCATCCGGGAGCGGCAGGAGGCGCTGCGCCCGGTGCCGGCGCACCTCGCGGAGGGGGTAGCGCGAGAGGATGGCCACATCGACCGAGGCCGGTGTGCCAATCTCCCCGAGCACCGCCGTGGAGACCTCGGGCAGCCGGGCCTCGAGCGCCTCCAGACATGGCAGGGTCTCCACCTCCGAGAGCAGCACCACCCCGGCCTTCATCGCGCTGATGGCCTGGGCGATGCGCCCCGCACGCGCCTGGAAGACCTCGGCCGTCGGCAGCTCCTCATAGGCCGCGCCTCCGCAGTTGCCGGACTCGCAGACGGTGTCGAAGAAGCGGTGCACGTTGAAGGCGGCGATGCGCACCGTGCCTGGCGCCGGCTCCTCTTGCGAGCCTGGGCCCGGCGGCGGCCCTCCGTCCTCGGGGAGCGGAGGGGGAGAGGAAGGACCTGGGCCCTCCTCGGCGAAGCTCTGCCCCTGGATGCACCCCAGCGGCCCCACGAGCACGAGCACCAGCCCCACGAAGAGCAGGTGCGGAGTGCGCGGGGAGCTCGAGGTCATCCCTCAGATATCGCCCAAGGTGAGATCTTCCGCCAGCTCGGCGTGCTTGAGCTGCTGCTGCTCGTTGAACTCCAGGTGGACCTTCAGCAGGTACGCATCATCCATGCCCGCGTGCCTGCAGGAGATGAAGTCCCGGCGGTCCGGGAACGCCAGCGAGAAGTCGAGGGTGTTGTCGTGGGTGCTCAGGTAGGGGCCGAGGTTGCGGAACCGAACGGAGATCTCCCGCTCTCCCGTCAGGGAGACGCTGGGGATCAGCCCCTGGAGCTCTGTCGTCGTCTCGCTCGAGAGCTGGACGGCGGCAAAGTAGTCCGAGGGGAGCTCGGCGCCCTGGCGGGTCCCAGGATCCCAGGTGATCCGCATCACCGAGCCGCCCGGAGCTGGCTCGAGCCCGGCCACGAGGCGCGGGTTCGTCATGTTCTCGCCGATGGTGCATGTGTCGGAGGACTGCCCGTCGCCACAGGCCAGCATGGCGAGCGCAACGAGCATGAGTCCGTACTTCCCTGAGATGAAACGGCACATGGAACGCTCTCCTCACTTCTTCGAGCCGGAGCCGCCTGTCCCCGTCTCTTGTGGGTCCTGCTTCACCTTGCCGACCTGGTCCAGTTCCTCGCGGTTGTTGACGGAGAAGCGCACCAGCGAGCGCAGCAGGCGGTTGCGCTTCACGTTGCCCAGCACCTGCCGCAGATCCTCGTAGATGGTGGGGTCCGAGATGAGCCCGCCCACCGTCCCCTCCCCGTTGGCCACTGTGGAGGTGATCTTCCTCAGGTCCGCCGCCACGCTCCCCAGGTCCGCGAACATGCCCTGCGCGTCCCCGTAGACGAGCTGGTGCACCGCACCGTTGGGGCTCTTCTTCGCGTCCTCGATGAGCCCGGCGAGCTGCCCGGCCGCCGCGCCCAGCTCACCCAGCGCCTGGGCGCCCTCCTTCCCGTAGATGAGCGCGTGGGCCGTACCGTCCCCCTCGCGCACCTCCCCCAGCAGCGCCTCCACGTGTCCCACCGCCGCGCTCACCCGCTGCGCCGCCTGGGACGTGCTCGCCAGCAGCCCGCGCACCTGCTTCCCCGCCTCCTTGTCATAGATGAGCGCATGGAGCACGCCATCGCCCTTCTCCACCTCTTCCAGCAGCACGCGGAGGCTGCGCAGGCTGGCCGACACATCCTCCGCGAGCCGCGGATCCGCGTACGTCTCCACCGCCGTGCGCAGTGCACTGCTGATGGCCCGGGAGTCGTTCATCACCTGCCCAGCCGCCTGCATCAGCGCGTTCAGGTCCCCGCTCGTGTCCGAGCGCAGCTCGCCCCCGTCCGGGGTGGGCCGCGCCTTCGCAGTGCCCAGGGAGATGTCCACCGCCTTCTCGCCCAGCACGCCGAGGCTCGACAGCCGTGCCACCGAGTCCTCCCGCACCCGGTCCGCGTACTTCCTCGAGACCCGGAGACGCACCTCGATGCCGCGGTCGCCCGACTCCTCGGTGAAGGCAATGGCCACCACCCGCCCCACCTCCAGGCCGCCGAGCCAGACCGGCGACTCGTCAGTCAGGCCCTGCACGTTGGGGAAGAAGGTGCGATAGGTGACATGCTCCTCGAAGAGCTGCGTCTCCTGGCCGATGAAGAAGACCACCACGCCGGCCAGGGCGAGCCCCGCCGCCACGAAGATTCCCGCACGCCAGGCCATGCGCCGCTCGCGCGGGGTGGACGTGAAGACGCTCACGAGGCCACCTCCCGCGGCTCGAGCTCCGCCCGCCGTGCGTCCAGGAAGGCGCGCACCTCGGGCACGGTGGAGCGGCGCATCTCCTCGGGCGTCCCCGCCTGGACGATGCGCCGGTTGGCCAGCATGGCGATGCGATCGCCCACCGCGAAGGCGCTCACCATGTCGTGAGTCACCACGATGGACGTGCAGCCCAGCTTCTCCTTCATCGAGTTGATCATCGCGTTGATGCTCTGGGTGGTGACGGGATCCAGGCCCGTGGTGGGTTCGTCCCAGAGGATGATCTCCGGGTTGGTGGCGATGGCGCGCGCCAGCCCCACGCGCTTGCGCATGCCGCCGGACAGGTCCGCGGGCATCATCCCCTCGGTACCAGGCAGGTTGACCAGGGCCAGCTTCTCGGCCACACGCTGGGACAGCTCCTCGGGGGACAGCTCCGGGAAGTGCTCGCGCAGCGGGTAGGCCACGTTCTCCCCCACCGTCAGCGAGTCGAAGAGCGCCGCGCCTTGGAACACCATGGCCACGAGGCGGCGCACCGCGAAGAAGTCCTCCTCGCGGAAGCGCGTCACATCCTGTCCCTGGAAGAGGATGCGCCCCGCATCCGGGTACAGCAGGCCGATGAGGCACTTGAGCAGCACGCTCTTGCCCGTGCCCGAGCCGCCGATGACCACCAGCGTCTCTCCCGCGTTCACCGAGAGCTCCAGGTCGTCGAAGACGCGCTTGGGGCCGAAGGACTTCTTCAGGTGCTCGAAGTGGATCAGCTCCTCGCCGGGCGTGGGCCGGTGGAACTCCAGGGAGGGGCGTGGTGCGGACAGGCGCATGGGGCTAGAGGTAGAGGGTGAGCTTGGTGATGAAGAAGTCGGCCAGGCAGACGGTGACGGAGGTGATGGCCACGGACTGGGTGGTGGCGCGGCCGACGCCCTCGGTGCCGCCCTCGACGGTGAGGCCCTTGAAGCAGCCCACCAGCCCGATGATGACGCCGAAGACGGCGCCCTTGAGGACGCCGGAGGTGAAGTCGCTCAAGAACACCGTGTCCAGCGCGCCCTGGAAGAACAGCTCCAGGGTGATGCCGTACTGCAGGTTGACGGCGAGCGCGCCGGCCAACAGGCCGATGACATCCGCCAGCACGGTGAGCGTGGGCAGCACCAGCAGGCACGCGAGCACCCGGGGCACCACGAGCTTGCGCAGCGGATCGGCCCCGAGCGCGCGGATGGCGTCCACCTGCTCCGTCACCACCATCGAGCCCAGCTCGGCGGCGATGCCCGAGCCGATGCGGGCCCCCACGGTGAGCGCGGTGAGCACTGGGGCCAGCTCGCGGAACAGCGTGAGGATGACGACGCGGCCCACGGTGTACTGCACACCGAAGCGCGCCAGGAAGAAGCCGAACTGCAGGGAGATGACGAGCCCCGCGAACGTCGAGGTGAGCAGGGCGATGGGCATGGAGCGCACGCCCAGGGACTCGGTGTGGTAGACGAGCGCGCCCCAGTCATACGGGGGGCGCACGGCGCGGGAGAAGACCTTGCCCGTCATCACCGCGAGCGCCCCGAGCGACTCCAGCCGCTGGCGGATGCGCGCCGAGATCGACGGGGTGGGCTCGGCGGGCGAGAGCTCGGTGCTGGCTCCCGGGCTGACCTCGACGGAGGTGCTCATGTGTCCCGCTCCGCGTGGAAGCCCGCCAGCAGGGCCTCGAAGTCCGCCATGCGGGCCTCGGCCTGGCTGGGGGGTGCGACGTAGGTGAAGTCGAAGACGCAGCCGTCCTTCTTGAGGACCACGAGCTCCAGCTCCACGGGGACACCATCCAGCTTCGCGGTGTGGCGCGAGCGCATGGCCTCCCGCCCGTCCAGGGTGATGAGCTGCTGGGACAGCTCCTCCCGCTCGGTGAAGCCCATCAGCAGATGGCGGGTGAGGACAGGGAGGGGCGGATCGTCATGGCCCTCGCAGGTGGAGTTGATGGAGAGGGCACGGCCGGTGTCCGCCTCCGAGAAGGCCAGGTCGTTGCCCTCCACGAAGACGCGCTGCCAGTGCCTGGGCAGCTCGCCAATGCGGTAGCTCACCTGCGGCTTGGAGTAGACAGAGTCCTCGAAGGACACGCGGCGGCAGCCCGGGGTGGCGGGCAGGACCAGCAGTGCCAGGATCAGCGGGATCCGCGTCATCTCTCCGTCTCCAGGGAAACGGAAGGTAGACATGGACTTCCGGACGGCTAGGGGCCCCCCAGGGCAAGGGTTGACTTGCTGGCAAGGCAAGAGGGCGGCCGCAGGCTGAAGGAACGGAGGAGCCCGCTCCCTGGCAGTGGCATTCGACCAGCAGCCGACAGATGCCTCCGCTCCAGCCGCGGCCTCCGCGAGACGCGAGCCCGGAGAGCCCTACCGGGAGTTGCGCCGTTCCCGCATCTGCTCGCGCTGATGCTGCCGGCGCTCCGGGAGCTTCTTCTCCGGCAGCGCGCGGTGCAGCTTCTCCATCCTGTCACGCGTGGCGCGGATGAACTGCCCGAACTGCCCCCTCGGGCCGGCGAAGCGCTCCCGGAGCACGCTCGCGCGCAGCAGGCGGAGCCGCTCACCACCTCGGACCTGGTGCACACGGCGCGCCTCCGGCTGCGCCTGGCCTGGGGAGCCCTCGCCCTGGGCCACCTCGACGAGCCCCTCCTCCACGTCCACGCGCAGCTCCTCGCCCACCACCTCCACCTGGAAGGTGGTACCCCGCACACCCGCGACGGCCCGATCGGTGGTGATGTCGAACTTCGCCGGGGAACCGGCCACGGCCTTCTTCACCTTGGCCCAGACCGTGCCGAGCAAGAGACGGGCGGAGAAGGCCTGGCGCTCCAGCCCGGAGAAGGTGGCCTCGTCAATCTTCAGTCGCGAGCCCCCCGCGAGTACCAGCGTGCTCTCGTCCGTCAGGAGCAGTGCGAGGTTGCCCCCCGGCTGCACCGAGAGCTCGTCTCCGACTTCGATGGCGCTGCCTGCCTGGAGGACCTCGGCGGTACCTCCGGGAGCGGTGCGAGTGGCCTCCCCTTCGAGCTGCGCAACCTTCCCGACCTCCGCGAGCGCCGGGAGCGCACAGCAACACGTCAACCACAGCAGCAGGTGGCGCACAGACACACCTCCAAAGGATGGGAGCTTCAGTATCCACGAACACGCCATGTGCCCGGAAGTTGCGCCGCCGAGGCAGTGGCGTTCGAGGGGCAGCCAGCATATGCCCCCGCTCCAGCCCCGCCATGCTTCGTCCCCGCCTCTACATCCTCGCCGCCGCCGTGCTCTGGTCCACGGCGGGCGCGGCCGTCAAGCTGTCCAGCCTGAGCGCCTACCAGATTGCCTCCGGGCGCTCACTGATCGCGGCGCTGGTGCTGTGGCTCGCCTTCCCGGCCGGGCGCAAGCGGCCCTCGCTGCGAGCGCTGGGCGTCGCGGTGGCCTACGCGGCCACGGTGGTGCTGTTCATCATCGCCAACAAGCTGACCACGGCCGCCAACGCCATCTTCCTGCAGGACACGGCGCCTCTGTACGTGCTGCTGCTGTCCCCGCTCCTGCTGCGCGAGAAGCCCTCCCGCAGCGAGCTGATGGCGGCGCCCATCTTCCTGCTCGGCCTGAGCCTCTTCTTCGTGGACCAGCTCCAGCCTGGGCAGCTCCTGGGCAACATGATTGCGCTGGCCTCGGGTGTGGCCTTCGCGTTCACCATCCTCGGGCTGCGGGCCGCGAGCAGCGAGGGCCAGGTGGTGTTGGTGTGGGGCAATCTCCTGGCGGGCGTGAGCGTGCTGGTGCCGGCGCTGGGAGGTCACACGCCCACGGCCGTGGATGTGGGGACGCTGATCTTCCTCGGTGTGTTCCAGCTCGGCCTCGCGTACACGCTCTTCAACCTGGGAATCCGCGAGACGCCGGCGGTGGAGGCCTCACTGCTCATCCTACTGGAGCCTGTGCTCAACCCGGTGTGGACCTTCATCCTCGCCGGAGAGCGCCCGGGCCCGTGGGCGCTGGTGGGCGGCGGCATCATCCTGCTCGCCACGGCCTGGCGCACAGTGCTGGGTGCGCGGAGGGCGGCCTCACCAGCGCCCGGCTCCACGCCCACGGCCGAGGAATCACCTGCGAGAGATCCAAAGTGAGCTCGCGCTGACTCGAGGCAGCGGGAATCGAACCCACTGCCGGAGACTTCTGGCGAGAGGCGCAGCATGCCCCGATAGGAAGAGCGGGACTTCGCCAGCTACCGCTGCCGACGGGTGTCGTGTACGGCATGAACGGGGTGAACACCGAGCAGTGCGGCGAGATGATGAAGACCTGAAGCGCTCAAGTATTGGAGACGCCATGTGCAGTGCTCCACCGCCTGCCTCTCGTCTGGGCGGCCACGGCGCCGAGGACCCAAGCAGTGAGAAACGGTAGCGGGGACGGGTGGGAGCCCCTGCTGGGGGCGCGCCGTGCAAACCTGTCTGACAACCGGACAGGTTCGGCCAGAGCGCACTGGCGGAGCAGCCTCGAGCCACATCGCTGTCGTCACACCACGCCAGAGGCGTGGACCGCCAGCGACTTGAACTTGTTCACGTGGAGGGGCCGCGGCGCCTCGCCCTGAGCGAAGCCGCGGATGGCTTCGAGCGCCGCGTATCGATCGTAGCCAAGAACCCGCACGGTCTGGAAATGGAAGGTCCAGGCGTTGGGCCCCGTCCGACGGCCCATCACGTTGGCGCCGCAGAGGAGCCACTGGAAGTTGTGGCGGCCCATGAAGAACTTGCGGACCACGGCCGTGGTGAGGCCCGGTCCACGATGGCGTTGAGGCCGATGTTCGCGGAGCGGTACGCGGTGACGGTCGGGTGCCCCGCCGCTACGCCCATGACCGCCTGGAACAGGAAGTCCATGTAGCTCTATCAGCGTGACCGCGAGGATGTTGCTCTGCGGCACCGCCCCGGCGGCGTTGCCGTTGTGCGTGAGGAACGTCGCATGCTGGGTGAGCACTTGCATGCAGTTGACCCCGTGCGATCAGTAGGCTTGATTCCAAAGGAATGTCGGCGTATTGGCGACGACGTCATTGTGATTGGGCATGTGTGCTGTCCTCCTGCTCACATAGGACTCCCACGAGCGGAAACGACGCGGGGCCTACCACGGACGAAATTGGAGCATCCTCAGGGCCGGATTCCTGAGCGATGGTTCAGGGGGGGACTCATGGGAGACGACTCACAGGGCACACCCGCAGCATCGCCAACCCAGACGCCGTGGATGCTCGCACAGCGCCTGGCTGATCAGGGCCTGCCGCTCTCCGCCGTGCGCGAGCAACTGCTGCAGGCAGGCCTACCGTCCGAGGACGTGACGACGCTGCTCCGCGCGCTGCGCCTGAAGTCAGTGGCGGCCCCGGGTGACGAGCGTGCACCCGACGCCGCGTCGGCCCATGCTCCCAGCGACCATGGCGCTGGCCTCCTGGCGGGAATGGCGAAGGCTGGGGTGGGCGCCGGCCTCGCCCTCGCCAAAGGAGACCTCGACGCGGGGAAGCTGGTGCTCACTGGCCTCCTGCAAGCGACGGCCAGCTTCATGCAAGTAGGGCTGGACGACGGGCGCGTGGCGCCATCGCAGCCGAAGCTGGCTCCCTCGGAGTTGGCTCCCTTGGAATTGGCTCCTTTCGATGCGACGGACGGGTCGCCACGCTGTCAGGTTCACCCGCGGTTTCCCTCGGTGGGTACCTGCCCACGCTGCGGCGCCTTGGCGTGTTACAACTGCGCTCCGAAGCAAGGATTCGGCGGCACCGAGTTCTGCGCCGCGTGCGAGCAGCAACCCTCGGTGCACGAAGCACGGGTGAAGAAGGCAGCTCGCCACCTCGCGGCGACGGTCTTCGTGGAAGCCGTGCTGCTCTTGACGCTCATGTTCGTCGCCCCACTGCTGGGCACAAGCCAGCCCTCATGGGGGGGCTCCATCCCATACGAGGTGGCGCTGAGCCTTCCATTCGTCGTGCTGGGCATCGTGCAGGGGTTCGTGCGCCACCCGTGGCCAGGGGTGGTTGGCGCCGTCGTCTCGGGCGGGCTGGTGCCCGCTACCCTCTTCGTCTCTCCGGAGGAGGTGCCCATGGGGATCCTCATGCTCCTGCTTGCGCCGATGGTGGCCATGCTCTTCGCGCTCGATCGGCTGACCACGCGGCGCAAGGGGCGGCGCGTCCCTGGAGACCGATGAACAGGGCTGGATGACACGCGCTTCCCGGGTCGCCACCAGCGCACACCGGCGAACGCTCCACACCCAGGACACGGCACGCCCGACTTCATGAGGTGGAGCGTCCCGCCCCGAGGGCAGCGAGCGGGGTGTTGAGCCCCAATAGCAGTTGCCCACAGGCCCACGTCCCCTGCCGCGCGCCGCTCTGGGCTAGAGCACCGATCGGTTTGGGGTCGCGGGGTTGCGGGCACTTAGCAGCAGAATTGATGCTCGCGGTACCGCGCGGAGGACAGGGAGTGGGCGGCAGTCTGGGCCCGCAGCGAGCCGAGCAAACCTGTCATACAACCAGACAGGTTCGGCCAGAGCGTGCCGCCGGGGTGGCCTCGAATCGATTCAGCGCAGGTGGGCTCCGCCCAAAGTGGGACAGCACTGGTGGGCTGTGAGATGCGTCGGCGTCGCTGCCGTGGCGGATTCAACTGGGCAAGGCGCTCGTCGCTGAAGTTATAGGGCGGGTTGGACGAGTCATAGCGCAGGAGTTCCGGCCTGGTCCTTATCGTGTCACGGGGCCAGGGAGAGGGAGGGCGGCTCGGAAACCGCCCTCCGTGAAGCTCACTTCGCGCAAGAGGCGTTGTTGGCCATGTTCGGCTCGTTCACGAGCTGAAGCTTCCCCGGCGGCGGAAAGACCTTCATCTCCGACGCGCCATGTGTTGGTTCCGCCTGCTTGTCCAACTCCAACGCTTCATCAGTCAACCTACATGACGAGGCCAGGCAGGGTGCCGTTGAGCGGGATCGCAGTCGTCACCACGAAGGTGCAGGTGAAGGCGTCCGGGCCGACGATCGGGCAGGGCGGGGTGCAGGTCCAACCCTGCGGCGGGCTGAAGCGGCCAATGGAAACGCCCTGCGGCACCAGGCCGACGACTTCGATCCTCGAACCCGTGGGGATCGGCTGACCGGGGTGGGTCACCTGGATCAGGTACTTGTCGCCGTCCTTCTGCTTGCGCACGTGGGGTGTGCGGTGAGAATCGTAGAAATAGCCCGCGAGCACCAGCAGGTGCTTCCCTTCATGCCGCTGACGCGGTTGGACTCCAGCAAGGAGATCAGGATGTCGGCACGCAAGCGAGGAGACTCGCCCTGAGCCAACGGACGGTCGAGCCCTCGCAGGAGCGCGTCCACATCCGCTCTCAGGACGCCGGGCGAGATCACTTGCGTCACCAACTCCTGGAGGGAGCAGCTGTCCTGCACGGAACCACTTGTCCCCGAGGGTGAGTCGGAGGTAGGGCGAGCAGGGCGGGTGCGTTCCATCGTGATCACCAGTCTACACGCATTGATCACGTCCACAGAGCCGACGAAACGGGCCTCAGCGGAGGGTGCCCCGGACGAGGTCCAGCACGAACGAGGTGCCCGGCGCCTGGCCGATGCCCACCTCGAGCCGCACCTCGCGCTGCGTTCGCGGGAAGGCAAACTGGAGCGTCCGGCTGCGGAAGGTGCCCTTGGAGGTGTTCTCGAAGGAGACCTCGGGCGCGAGCGGCTGGCCCGAGGCATCCTTCAGGCGCAGCACCGCCTTGTGGCACCCGCTCCCAGCAGCGCCCCGGTTCTTCAGGGTGAGCTCCACGGACAGGCGAGAGCGCGGCGCCTCGAGGGTGCCTCCTCCCTCGGCCTGGAGCTCCACCTGCACCACCTCGGCCGTGCTGGGCTGAGGTCCACAGGTGGCCGAGTCCCCCAGGGAGACTTCGCGGCCGATCAGCACCCGGACATCCCTCGGCAGGAGGAAGGGGCGATTCTGCTGCGACGGGCGCAGGGTGATGACCTCCGCCACCTCCTCGGGCTTCACGGGGCGCGGCCGGCTCGTGGGCTTCGTGGGCCGCACAGGCGGAGTGGGAGTCACAGGCGACTGGGGGGGCTCCTCGACTCTGGGAGGCGGTGGAGGCGGGAGCACAACCCTCGCAGGCTGCGGAAGCGGGGGAAGCGCCGGAGGCTGAGGAGGAATCGTCGGAGGAGCCATCATCAAATACAGGGCCGTGCCCAGTCCGCCCATGAGCCCCAGCGCCGCCATGGCACCCAGGACGACGAAACGCGCGCGCGATGGACGCTTGCGTGTGGCCTCGGGTGACGGACGCTTCTGCTCAAGCGCGTCGAGCGCCTCCAGTGCAGCCTGGGCGGACGGAAAGCGCCGACTCCGATCTCGATCGGTGAGACGAGCCAGGAAGGCTTTCATGCCCGCGGAGGCATGGACCGCCTCCTCGAAGGCGATCTCCATCCCCGGGCGGAGCAGCTCGTCGGGGGACTTGCGCGACAGCAGGTGGATGAGCGTGGCTCCCAGCGCATACAGGTCGCTGGTCTCGTCGACCGTGCCCCCGAGCTGCTCGGGCGGCATGTAGCCGAACGTGCCCACCAGGGTGGAGCCGTGCGTGGTGCCCCGGACGAGATCGCGCGCCGAGCCGAAGTCGACCAGGGCGATCTCGCCATCGGGCCGCCGCATGATGTTGGCCGGCTTCAAATCACGGTGGATGACCTGGGGCGAGAGCCCATGCAGGTAGACGAGAACCTGGAGCACCTGACGGGCGATGCGACGCACCTCCGGCTCCGCGAACCGGTGCTCCTCCAGCTCCTCGAGCAGCGAGCGGCCCTCGACGAACTCCTGGGCCAGGTAGAGGCGGGTGTGCACGCCGCTGCCCTCGCGGAAGCTCGCCAGCAGCCGGGGGATGCACGGGTGCTTCAGCTGACGGAGGAACCCCACCTCGCGCTCGAAGCCCTCGAGCCGCGCTGCATCCGGGACGAGGGCGAACAGCAGCTCCTTGAGTGCCACCTGCCCCCCCTTCCCCTCAGCAAGGAACAGGCGGGAGTGAGGCCCTTGCGCCAGCTGTCGAAGCACCCGGAAGCCCCCTGGGGCGACCGGCACACCGCAGGCATCGCACCGGGGCCCCTGGACCGGACGGGTACAGACGGCGCAGGCGTGTCCCTCCTGCTCGGGTGTGCTCGATCGGGTGCGCTCTCTCATTCCGGTTCAGCCTATCCTGTTCCCGAGCGCGGCCCCAGGAGGCACGCCAGGAGGAGAGGCCATGGGAAGGTTCGGGTGGATCGGGATCATGCTCTTCGCGGTGCACGGGACAGCGTGGGCAGCCGACTGCGAGTGGAAGGCCCCCCAGAAGCCTCCGATCTTCACCCTGGAGCGGTGGGGCGGCGCCAGGTTCTCCTTCACCGCCGACCCGAGGTGGTTCCAGTGCGCGAAGAAGGCGGGCGGTACGCTGTCGCTGCAGTTCACCGTGAGCGGTGAGAACGAGCAGCGCTCCCTGCCCCCTCGCTCCATGACGAGCTACAGCGACGCTGCGGGGCTGTCGTTCAAGGAGATCTGCGAGCAGGGTCCAGGGGACAAGACGGTGCAGGCCACGCTGGTGGGCAAGGGGCAGCTGGCGCGGCTCGACTTCACCTCCCAGCAAGCGCACTACTACTGCTCGCGCTGTGACGAGGGCCGCAGGCTCGAGACCTTCGTGCTCTTCACCGACCCCCAGCTCACGCCGACAGGCATGTACACCTTCCAGGCCAAGGTGGACGAGGCCTGGCACAAGTGTGCACGCGAGGGCTCGACGCTGGAGCTCTGGCTGTACGCGGCCCCTACCCGCCTGGAGGCCCAGGAGATGAAGGAGCCGACGCACAAGGTGGCGGGTCTGGAGAGCTCACCGACGATCAAGAAGTCCTTCGCGCGCGCTCCCATCTGCCAGGACGGGGTGCAGTGGCTCGGCTACGAGCTGCGCGGTACTGGCGAGCTGCAGCTGCTGTACGAGGGGCGCGCGGTGGGCGAGGCACGCTGCCCCCACTGAGTTTCGGCTCGGCATGAGATCGCAGTCACTGCTGTCGACCTGCCTCGCGAGGCCAGGGCATCCTCAGTCCGCCCGCTCCACCGCCTCGACCTGGAGTTGCCGGCCATTCCGGACGACTCCCTTGATCACGTACGTCTGCTCCGGCGTCCCCGAGCTGTAGCTCTTCGCTTGCTGCACGGCCCGCTCGGCTTTTGACCCCCTCGTCACATATGCACGCATCGGCAGCCCGCCGCTGTCGATGCCCTCGGGACCGAAGACGGTGAAGGCCTGCCACTCCTCCTTCTTGAGATCCGGCAGCTGGTACTGATTGTCGCGATCGCGGATTACGACCGTCAGCTCCACGCGCTTGCCCTCATACTTCTCCCACGCGCCGCTGCTCTTCGCGACGTCCCAGCTCACCTCCTCGTAGCTCTGGGACTCCTCCTTCTTCTCCACTGCCTCGAACTTCACCCCCAGATCCGACGCCCTCGCCCCGGCGGTCACCTTCGGGTTCTTCGGGAAGAGCCGAATCGCGTCCTTCCACTCATAGGCAGGCGCGAGCCCACTTCCCGCCTTCCCTCCTGTCGCAATCACCGGCTGCCCGATCAGCTCCCGGAATTGATTCCAGTCATCCATCGTGACCTTCCCGGGCACGAAGGCGGTGCGGTTCAGGTACGTGTCGAACCAGGTCTTGTTCACGGGGATCCCGGAGCTCGCCTTCTGATTCCCCTCGGCCTTCTTCCAGCCGAAGTCCTCCAGCTGCGCCCAGGTCTTGTCATCCACGGTCACCCAGCCATCCGGCTTCTGCACGTTGGACCAGAGGTTGTGTGAGAAGACGTTCCTCGTGAGCTCCACGTCCTTCGCGTCGGCGTTCAGGCGAATGGCGTCGTTGTCGGCGAACTCGAAGATGTTGTTGTCCACGATGGCGCGCACGCGGGTGCCGAGGATGAGCAGGTTCCCATTGCTCCCCAGCCCCTTTCCGAACCGGATGTCCCACGCGAAGGCCGCGGTGTTGTTCCGGAACACGAACGGGGCGCTCCCAAATCCGGGCTCCACGTTCACGGTCTTCACCATGTGGTTGATGAAGATGTTGTTCTCGACGGTCTGGCCAGAAGCGACGCGCAGCGCGCCTTCGGCTCCATTCACGAAGACGTTGTTCCGGATCACGCAGCCCGGCCGCGCGAGCCAGATGTGCTCGGTCTTGTCGGACCTCGAATAATCCAGGTCTCCTTCCGCGGTGTATTTGTTATTGAATTTCTTGTCGAAGACGAAGCCATCGACCACGGCTCCAGAGTGATCCTCGGCACCTTCGATCGTGTACCCGCCCCGGCTTCCCTTGTAGTCCGCGGCGGTCATCAAGCGCGTCGGGTGCTTCCACGGGTTCCTCGACTTGAACTCCTTGTCGTACCCTCCGAGCAGCGTGATGGTCGTCGTGTCGATCCGCCACCGCCCCACGCGCAGCTTCCCCACGTACTCACCCTCGGCGACGTGGACGGTATCTCCCGCCTCGACCTTCTCGAGCGCCTGGTACGGATCCTTGAACGGCTTCTCCCGGCTTCCATCCCCTCCCGACGCGCCTTCGCGGATGAACCAGTCTCGGCCGGCCACGCGCTTCGCGGCGGCGCCACTCCCCGCATCGCCGCTGTACGGCTCGATGCTCTCGATGAAGAACCCGGCCTTCGGGAGGTTGTTCACCGCGTGCGCCGTTCCCTTCACCAGGAACAGCCGATCGGGAACTCCGCTCCCGCTGTAGTACCCGGTGTTCTCATTCACGGCCCGCTGGACGCTGCTCCCCTTCTTCACGTACCCGGTGACGCGCTCGCCCTTCCCCTCCTTGTCGAACAGCACGATCCCGACGTGATCCTTCGCAGCGTACTGCGACGGAATGCCGGTGATGTTCGCAACCGAGCCGAGGGCGATCACCATCTGCAGCGACTGCCCATCCACCGACGCGGGACTCCGGCTCCACTCCAACGGCTCCACAGCCCGGTAGCTCTGGGTGCTCGCCGCGGCGACGTCACCTCCGGACAGCTGCACCTCGAGCTTCTGCCTTCGTGCTCCGGCCTTGATCGCGGCCTTCGGCGCCATCAGCTTCAGCGCGGCTCCGAGCTCCCACGGAGGGGCGGCTCCCGTCGCTGCGCTTCCACCCTTCCCCACGAGCGGCAGCCCGAGCGACTGGCGCAGCTTGTTCCAGTCCCCCATCTCGACCTTGCCCTCTTGCGCGGAGGTTCTTTGGGAGAACTTGTCCATCCACGCGCGGTCGAGCTCGAACTTCGGGTCCTTCACCTCATTTCCCTCGTACGCCTTGAACCCGACCTCCTCGAACACATCCATGTTCGTGTCATCAATGGCCGTGTCCCTCCCATCCACGCCGAACTTCAGGTTCGAGTAGAGGTTCATGAAGAACACGTTGTGGGTGACGGAGCTCTTCTCCGCCTTGTACGTCTGGTAGATCCCGTTGTTGTCACTGTGCGCGAGGATGTTCCCGGTGACGTTCGCGGACCCCTGCAGCGACACCGCGGACCCGCTGTAGCCACCGGCTCCCGGCTTCCGGATGTCACACGAGAACAAGATCGTGTTGTTCTTCACCGTGGCGATCGCCTTCGCGTCCGTGGAGGTGAAGTTCACCGCCACCCCCAGCCCACGGCATTCAGGATCAGGTTGTTCTCGATCACCGAGCCGGCCACCGTGACGATCCCGCTGGCGCCGGGATTGAGGATCACCGAGTTCCGCACGGTCACGGGGTGGGTGAACCGCATCGCGCTCTCGCCCGCCTTCTCCGTCCGCCCGGACAGCGCTTCGTCCACGTACTGATTCTGATCCTTCATGTCGATGACGACGCCATCGATCACGTTCCCCTTGGAGTTCGAGGTCACCCGCTCTTCCTTGGGCCAGTTCTTCGACGTCTTGTCCCAGAGCAGCTCCGTCAGGTGCGTCCACGGATCGCGCACCTTGAAGTCGCGGTCGTAGCCTCCGATCAGCTGCACGCCGTCGAACGGCAGCTTCCACGTCCCGAGCCCCGAGCGGCCGTAGTACTTCCCCTCGGTGACGTGCACGGCGTCCCCCGCCTCGCACTTCTCCAGTGCCTGCCAGGGATCCGCGAACGGCTTCGCTTGCGACCCATCCCCTCCGCTCGCCCCCGCCCGGACGAACCAGTCCCTCGCTTCCGCGGGACTTCCCCAGAGCGCTGAGAACACTGCACCGACCGTCAAACAGAGCGCAACGCGACTCGAGACACGGCAGCCCATCAGCTTCTCCCTGGGGTGAACGGCGCCGAGGACTGTAGCCCCTCGGCTCCGCGCTCCGAGCGTCACCGCCTTGTTTCCTGTGAATTCAGCCGTGTGCGCGTGTGTGCGAGCACCTTCGTGAGCCCTCAAACGGGTGCAGGGGCGGCGAGCGAATGGGCTAAAAGCCCGTCCCAACAAGCGCGTCCGAGTGAACGACGGTCACGTCCTCACGAATGGACGCCGGAGGACAACGCATGACGACAGCAAGCGACGGCGCTCGAGCGCCGACCCGAGCTCAGACGATGACCAAGGAAGAGCGGAAGGTCATCATCGCCTCCTCCGCCGGCACCGTCTTCGAGTGGTACGATTTCTATCTGGCAGGATCGCTGGCGGCCAATATCAGCCAGAACTTCGTGCCCGGCACCAATGAGACGGCCAAGTTCATCTTCGTGCTGTTTGGCTTTGCCGCGGGCTTCGCGGTGCGCCCGTTCGGCGCGCTGGTGTTCGGCCGTCTCGGCGACCTGATCGGCCGCAAGTATACGTTCCTCGTGACCATGACGATCATGGGCATCGCCACGTTCATCGTCGGCCTCCTGCCGGGTTACGCATCTATCGGCTATCTGGCACCTGCCGCCTTCATCATCTGCCGCCTGCTTCAGGGTCTCGCACTCGGCGGAGAATATGGCGGCGCGGCGACCTATGTCGCGGAGCATGCCCCTCATGGCCGGCGCGGCTTCTATACGTCATGGATCCAGACCACGGCGACCGTCGGCCTCTTCCTGTCGCTGCTCGTCATCCTGACGCTGCGTCTCAGCATGACGCCGGAGAACTTTGCGGCGTATGGCTGGCGCATTCCCTTCCTGCTCTCGATCATCCTGCTCGGCTTCTCGATCTGGATCCGACTTCAGCTCAGCGAGTCTCCCGCGTTCCAGAAGATGAAGGACGAAGGGCGGCGTTCCAAGGCGCCGCTCACAGAAGCGTTCGGGCGCTGGGACAACGCAAAGATCGCACTCGTGGCGCTGTTCGGCGGTACAGCCGGGCAGGCGGTCGTCTGGTATTGCGGCCAGTTCTACGCGCTGTTCTTTCTGACCCAGACACTGAAGGTCGACGGCACGACGGCGAACCTGATGATCGCGGCGGGGCTGCTCCTCGGAACGCCGTTCTTCATCTTCTTCGGCTGGCTCTCCGACAAGATCGGCCGCAAGCCGATTCTCCTCGCCGGCTGTCTGATTGCGGCGATGACCTACTTCCCGCTGTTCGAGATGATCGCCAAGACGGCGAACCCCAAGCTGATCGCTGCGACCCATGAGGTGAAGATCGAGCTCACGGCCGATCCGGCGAGCTGCGGAACGCTGTTCGACCCGGTCGGCGTGCGGGTCTTCACGCGGCCCTGCGATGTGGTCCGCCGGGCGCTGGCGACGAACTCGATGCATTACGAGCTCGTCGAGGGTCCGGCAGGCTCGCCCCTGGTCGTCAGGATCAACGGGACCGAAGTCGCGGCGACCGAGAACACCGCTGCCGCAGTGGCCGCGGCCGCTCAGGCCGCCGGCTATCCGAAGGCTGGTGATCCCAGCATCCTGAAGCAGCCGTCGGTCGGCGGCGTGCTGACCGACAGCCGGGCCCTGACGATGATCGGGCTGCTGTTCATTCTCGTCCTCTACGTGACGATGGTGTACGGGCCGATCGCGGCGCTGCTGGTGGAGCTGTTCCCGACCCGCATCCGCTACACCGGCATGTCGCTGCCCTATCACATCGGCAATGGCTGGTTCGGCGGTTTCCTGCCCCCCACGGCCTTCGCCATCGTGGCGGCCTCGGGCAACATCTTCTCCGGCCTCTGGTATCCGATCGCGGTCGCACTGATGACCTTCGTGATCGGCTTCTTCCTGCTGCCGGAGACGAAGAACCGCGATCTCGAGAACTGGCACTGACCACGGCGGGCGCCTGACTCGCAAGCTGTACGCGGAGCTCCCCTACAACTTCTCGACCACGACCAGCCCCTGCTTCGAGAACATCGAGACCTATCTCTGGGCTGCGCTGGGCACCGCAGAGGCAGATCGGTTCCACGCACTGATGGCAACCTACGGCATCCTCGATCCGTAAGGAGGCGAGTCCGCCGTCGCGGTCTCCGGCCTGGACACCCGGCGCTTCAGGCTGAGAGGCTGCTTCCGAGCCAGTCCCCCGCCCTTCCGCTCTCCGGGCAGGCACGGCCAGCCGATCGCTGGCACGCCGTGCCTCGTCCCTTGGCAATGGCGATGTTTCTTCCTGGACGCTTCAACCTGGAGGGAATTCCCATGGATGGAGGACTGGCACTCTTCGGCCTCGGTCTCTTCCTGCTGTCGATCGCTGGCCTGTATGTCCGCTCTTCATTCGGGCTGGCGTGGTTCCTGCTCGCCGCAGCCCTCGTGTCGATGGGCATGGCCTTCAGTGAGTCCAAGCGCTTGCGCGAGGTGTCGCTGGGCCTGGGTGTCGCGCTCCTCGGTGCCGCCCTGGTGAGCCTCATCGTGGGCGCCATGTGGTGGATGGTGCTCGGCACCTTCCTCTTCTCCGCGGCCTACGTGGTGCTCTGGGCGGAGTTCCGGTTTCCTTCCTTTGGCCACGTCACGGCGGACCAGGTGCCCCACCACGCACGCGGCCGGTGGCGCATCCACTGGCCCCGGCGCGCTCACCGCACGTGAGCCTGCCCTCTCATTGAGGCAAGGCCCACCGCGCCTTCGTGCTGGCCCGGCCTCCGCCCGGCGCCGACAGG
>Ga0190275_10000482_pt1 | contig 35138 bp, 25 predicted proteins | sample Popmic550T_FD_133745 | JGI IMG/M metagenome (GOLD analysis project Ga0190275, IMG submission 133745) | Populus adjacent soil microbial communities from riparian zone of Yellowstone River, Montana, USA - 550 T | ecosystem: Environmental > Terrestrial > Soil > Riparian zone > Trees stand | place... | reverse complement strand
CATCGCCGCGAAGATCCCGGTTGGCAAGTTCGGCGCCATCGAAGTGCGACCGGAGCTCGTGATTGGCCCCGACGTACACTGACATTGAAGCGATCTATCGCGCCCAGTCGGGCCGCGTCCTCGCCAGCCTGATCCGCCTGCTCGGCGGCTTCGAGCTGGCCGAGGAGGCACTGCACGCCGCCTTCGCGGCCGCCGCTGAGCAGTGGCCGCGCGATGGCCTGCCCGAGAGCCCGCGCGCCTGGCTGATCCAGATCGCCTCGAGACGTATCGCCGATCATGTCCGCGCCGAGGCCGCTCGCCGCCACCGCGAGGCGATCGTGGTCAGCCTGGTGCCCCCGGAGGAGCAGCTCGCCCTCGCCGCGGATGAGGAGGCTGCAACGGGGCGGGACGACACCCTGGATCTCCTCTTCATGTGTTGCCACCCCGTGCTCTCGTCACCGTCCGCGATCGCGCTCACGCTGCGCGCTGTCGGTGGCTTGACGACCTTCGAGATTGCCAAGGCGTTCCTGGTGCCGGAAGCGACCATGGCGCAGCGGATCAGCCGAGCCAAGCAGAGCATCAAGGCCTCAGGGGTGCCCTTCCAGATGCCCACCGCCGAGGAGCGCGCCGCACGCCTCGACGCCGTGATGCACGTGCTGTATCTGATCTTCAGCGAGGGTTATACGGCCACCTCGGGCCCAGAGCTCCACCGCAGCGATCTCTCGGGCGAGGCCCTCCGCCTCACGCGCATGCTTCATCGCCTCGTCCCAGACGACTGTGAGGTCGCGGGGCTCCTCGCGCTCATGCTCCTGACCGATGCGCGGCGCGCCGCGCGAACCGGGCCGGCAGGCGAGCTCATCCCTCTCGATGAGCAGGACCGAACCCTGTGGGACCAGGGCGCGATCGCCGAGGGCGTGACGCTCCTCACCGCGACGTTGCCGCGGGGCTCGGTCGGCCCGTATCAACTGCAAGCGGCGATCGCGGCGGTGCACGACGAGGCTGCCAGCGCCGAGGACACGGACTGGGCGCAGATCCTGGGGCTGTACGGCCTCTTGCAGCGCATGTCCGACAATCCGATGGTGACGCTCAACCACGCGATCGCGACGGCGATGGTTCACGGCCCGGCTGCGGGGCTCGAGCGCCTCGACGCGCTCGCCGAGGACCCGCGCATAGAGGGTCATCATCGCCTCGACGCGGTCCGTGCACATCTCCTGGAGCGGGCAGGCGACCGCGAGGGCGCGATCGCGCACTACCGGCGCGCAGCAGAACGCACGACGAGCATGTCGGAGCGGAACTACCTTCTGACGCACGCGGCCCGGCTGAGCGACACTCCGAAGTAGGGATTGCAGGGCGAGCCCGAGGGCCTCGAGCGGTCCCCTCTCTCCCTGGCTCACCCCACGGCAGCGGCCACGACAGGGCGCCGGGGTGCAAGCTCCCAGGTGAGCCGGAAGGTGGCCGCGGTACCGTCGAAGGCGACGGGCTCCACGTGGATGTCCACCACGCCAGAGCCCCGCAGCGTCTCTGCCAGGAAGCCACAGGCGAAGAACGGGTTGTCCGCCGTCACGTCCTTCATCCAGAGCGTGGCCTCGCGGTTGCCCAGCTCCTTCACACGCGCCTCGTTGAAGTTGTTGCCGGCCCGAGCGCCATGGGAGACGCGCTCCAGCGTGCCGCGCGGCCCCAGGTGGGCAACGAGGGCCATGCTGGCGCGGCCCACGGCCGACTGCCGGTAGCCCTGCACGTAGCGCTCGCCCAGCCCGAAGTAGGCCGCATCCGGCGAGGCCTTGGGGAAGACATCCGGCGCGACCGCGCGCAGGAAGGTCCGCCACTGCTCCAGCGGGTAGGCGGGCCGCAGCGGCTCGGACAGGTCCAGCCCCACTCCGCGCAGCAGGCGCCGGGCCTCGGACGTCAGATGCGGCCCGAGCGACCGGACGAAGAGGGCCTCCACGGATTGAGCGAAGACAAGCTTCTCGTTCGGCATGCCCCGGAGACTGACAGGCTTGTCCGGAAGAACGCGACTGGCACCTGCCTCCATTGGTTGGCTGGTGGAAGCTCGGGCACCCTCCAGGCCCTGGAGACGGGGTGAGAGGACGGCGTTCTGTCCGCTGGAGGTCATCTGCGAGGCCCTCCCGGCACGGACGCTTTCACGGTATGTGAGGCGGAACCCCGAGCCCACCATGCTCCGAGGTCACCATGCGGATCGCCGTCTCCGGCACTCATTTCTCGGGTAAGTCGACGCTGGTCGAGGAGTTGTCCGTCGCTCTTCCGGAGTACTCCACCTTCGAGGAGCCCTACTACCTTCTGGAGGAAGAGGGGTACGCGTTTGCCGATCCGCCCTCCGTGGAGGACTTCGAACTGCAGCTCGAACGATCCATCACGTGCCTGGCGTCGACCGAGCCAAACGTCATCTTCGACCGGTGCCCAGCAGATCTCCTGGGCTACCTGCTCACGCATCGTGATGCCGAAGCGTTCGAGCTCGAGGCGTGGCTGCCACGTGTACGGTCTGCGATCGAGACACTGGATCTCATCGTCTTCGTGCCGATTGAAGGGCGCGACCGGATTGCGCTTCCTCGATCGCAGGATGCCCGCCTCAGGGCTCAGGTGGACGAGAGGCTCAGCGAACTCATCCTGGAGAATTCTCTCAACCTCGACGTGGAGGTGCTCCAGGTGACGGGCGCTCTGCACGAGCGCCTTCGGCAGGTCCTGAAGCATCTGCGCTCGGAGGCTGTCTAACACCATGTCCGTGCTCGACCATCCGCTCATCACCGAGAGGTACTTCTTCCCACGGCCGCTCGCCGTCGCGAACCCGGCATGGGTCGACGTGGAACCTGTGCGACTCGCGTGCTACGCGACCCAGCGCGGACATCCCCTGACGGTCGTGCACTTCCACGGTAACGGGGAAGTCGTCGCCGACTACGTTCCAGACTTCGTCGGGATGATCGAGGCGCTGGGGGCGGACTGTTTTCTCGCCGAGTACCGCGGGTACGGGGCGTCGGGAGGTGTGCCTCAGCTGGGGAGGATGCTGGACGACGTCGAAGCCATCTTCGAGGCGGTGGGGCGCAGGCCTGAAGAGCTCATCGTGTTCGGACGCTCTATCGGCTCGATCTACGCGATCGAGTTCGCGCACAGGTATCCCGATGTCGCGGGCCTCGTCCTGGAGAGCGCGATCGCGGACCCGCTGGAGCGCATCCTGATGCGCATGACTCCAGCGGAGCTGGGGATGAATCTCAGCGCCATCGAGTCGGCGTTTCGAGAGCGGCTCGACCACATGGCGAAGCTTCGGGCACGGCACAAGCCGACGCTGATCCTCCACACGAAGAACGACCACCTCGTCGATGCGTCGCATGCCGTACGCCTGGCTTCAGGCCCGGTCGAGAACGTCCGGCTCGTCCTGTTCCCACACGGGGACCACAACACAATCTTGCCCCACAACCGCAAACGCTACGTGGACGAGCTGCGCGAGCTGATCGCGCTCTGCGCCCGCGGTGAGACACGCTACTCCTGAGCGCCCCGTTATTTGAGTACGGCGAGCCTGAGGCACCGCCAGCCATTCGCTGACGTGCCCCTACGCGTGGGGTAGGCTGCGCGGAGGTGAAGGACATGGCCCCCTCCATCTCCGCGAGGCTCCTATGGATAGAACGCCCGCCCCCGCGATGCACCCGGCGCGGCAGGGGAGACGGGACGACCACGGGCCGGGTGACTCCGGGGGCGTTGACGCCCTTCGTGCAGTGACAGCCATCCAGGGCCAGCGGATAACAGCAGTAATCAGGGTGTGCCCACACTTGGAAACCCTTGTTACCAGGGGCCAGCGTGGGTGAGTTGCCGCTCGCTCCCCCCACGCTCGGTAAGTCCCGCGAACTGTTGGGTTAGGCGGGAAATCGAGGAACCGCGGTCATCTGGCGTGCCGAATGCAGAGGACCCCCGCGCACGCAAGCACTGGCCGGGGACCGTGAGAGCCCGCGAGCTGGAGGAATCGACCATGAGGCAAGACCTGAAGAGCATGCACCTGTGGGCGGTGTTGGGAGCGGGGGTGTGGCTCGCCTGTGGGGCGCCCACGGAGGAGAAGGGGCCTGGCGCCGAGCAGGTGCTGAGCACCCAGGAGCAGGCGCTGTGCTCGGGGCTGGACGTGAGCGAGCTGACGCTGGAGGGGATCAGCTCGTTCGAAGGGGAGCTCGCGGGCGCCGGGACTTACACGGTGTCTGGCCTGGCAGGCGGGGTGCGACTGGAGTACCGGGTGGATGGCACCCTGACCACGGCAGAGGAGCGTCTGGGAGTCACGGGCGCGTGGTCTTACAGCCAGTTGGGGGTGCGCTGTGGGGTGCACTCGGTGGAGGTGATTGCCTACCCGATGGTGATTGACAGCCATGGCAACCGCACCACGTGCTTCACCCTCTCCAAGTCTCTGTTCCAGAACGTTCCCCAGGTCTGCCCCGGGGTATCGGGGGGCAGCAATCACACGATGGAGGTGAGGGCGGACGGCAGTGTATGGACGTGGGGCTCCAACAACTCCGGCCAACTGGGGAGCGGGACTCGGGCTCCTCGCAACACGCCCCAGCGGGTGAGGGGACTGAGCAACGTCATCGCGGTGTCCGCCGGGCTCTACCACTCGGTGGCGCTGAAGGAGGACGGCACGGTGTGGACGTGGGGCGACAACGGCAACGGTCAGCTGGGAGAGGGGACGAACACGCTGCGGGTGTTGCCCGTGCAGGTAGCGGGCCTGAGCGACGTCGTCGCTGTTGCCGCGGGCTCCTACCACACGCTGGCGCTGAAGGCGGACGGCACCGTGTGGGGGTGGGGCCACAACGTCTATGGCCAGCTCGGGGACGGGACGCCGAGCAATCGCAACACGCCGGTGCAGGTGTCGAGCCTGAGCGGCATGGGCTCCATCTCCGCGGGCTATTACCACTCGGCGGCATGGAAGAAGGACAACACCGTGTATGCCTGGGGCTACAACGGCTACAGCCAGCTGGGAGATGGGACGACGACCCTCCGGATGACGCCGGTGCGAGTGTTGGGCCTCAACAATGCCGCTGCCGTGGCCGCGGGCACGCTCCACACGCTGGCGCTGCAGAAGGACGGCACCGTGTGGGCGTGGGGCTACAACGGCAATGGCCAGCTCGGCGACGGGACGACAGCCCTTCGCTCGCTCCCGGTGCAGGTGGTGGGGCTCAGCGGCGTTACCCAGCTCGCCGCTGGCTACTATCACTCCGCGGCCCTGAAGCAGGACGGCTCCGCCTGGAGCTGGGGCGACAACTCCTACGGTCAGCTCGGCAGCGGGACGACCGCCAGCAGTCTCACACCCGTGCAGGTGAGCGGCCTCACGGACGTGATGGGGTTCGACTTGGGGAGTGAGTACACGGTGGCGATGAAGACGGATGGCACCGTGCAGGCCTGGGGCGCCAACTCCTCCGGCCAGGTCGGTGACGGCAGTGCCGCCAATCGCATGGCGCCCGTAACGGTGGTGGTCCCCAACGTCCGAGCGGTGGCCGCAGGCATGGGGCACACGGTGGTACTGAAGCAAGATGGCAGGGTCTACACCTGGGGAGACAACATCTATGGCCAGCTCGGCGACGGGTCCACAGCGCGTCGCTCCGCGCCTGCTGCGCCGGTGTCGAACTTCGACGGCGTCATCGACATCAGCGCGGGTGGGTACAACACCGTGGCGTTGAAGGAGGTCGGCACCGTGTGGGCGTGGGGCGACAACTTCTATGGTCAGGTGGGGGACGGGACAACCCTCCAGCGGTTGAGGCCCGTGCAGGTGTCGGGCCTCAGCGACGTCATCGCCGTGAGCACGAGTGGGTCCCACACGCTGGCGCTGAAGGCGGACGGCACCGTGTGGGCATGGGGCTACAACGGCTATGGCCAGCTCGGGGATGGGACCAAAGCCAACAAGCTCACGCCCGTGCAGGTGGCGGGCCTTCATGGCGTCATCGCCGTGAGTACGGGTGTCCGCCACTCGGTGGCGTTGAAGGCGGACGGCACCGTGTGGGCGTGGGGCGACAATACCAATAACCAGCTCGGGGATGGGACGACCCTCCAGCGGCTGACGCCCGTGCAGGTGCCTTCCCTCAACGACGTCGTCGGCATCTCCGCGGGTGGCTACCACACAGTGGCCTTGCGCCCAGGGGGCATTCTCCGGAGCTGGGGCTACAACGCTCAAGGCCAGCTGGGAGATGGGACGATCAGCCCTCGCTCCACTCCCGTGACAGTCAGTTCGATCAGTGGTGTCAGCGGCATCGCCTCCAAGGGCGACTTTACCGCCGTGGTGAAGCTGGACGGCACTGTCTGGACCTGGGGGTACAACTGGGCTGGCCAGCTCGGGGATGGGACGAACGCCACCCGGCTGATGCCGGTGCAGGTGCCCGGTCTCCACTCCATCACCGCCGTCGTCTCGGGCAGCTACCACGCAGCGGCGTTGAAGAAGGACGGCACCCTCTGGACCTGGGGGTACAACTCCGGTGGCCAGCTCGGGGATGGGACGACCACCTACCGGTCGACGCCAGTGGCGCTGACGAACTTCATGCAATGACGGCTGTCGCTCTTCAAGCCAATGAGGGCCACAGTGACAGGAGTACCCGATCATCCCCGGCTGCTTCGGAGCCAGGGCGTTCTTGGAAGCCCAGGCTCAGCGCTTGCGGCGCCGGGTGGTGCGCGCCGCTCGTTCCCCCAAGTGGGAGCGGCACGCGGTGTGCTCCTCAAGGGCCGTGCTTGCACTGACCGAGGAAGCGGACCAGCTCCGTATGGAACCACTGCGGCGAGTCCAACATCAGCCAGTGGCTCGTGTGCGGCGCCACGGAGCGGGACAGCGTGGCCCGCTGGGCCACCAGCGTCTCCGGACTGGTGGTGGCCACCAGCGCGTGGGTGGGGCCCTTGAAGCGCTCGAAGGCTTCGTCCGGGTTGTAGCTGAAGAGTGACGCCACGTTTCCGGCGATGGCTTCCCGCCGCGAGGTGCGCAGCGTCTTCATGACCAGCGTGCGCGTCGTCTCCTTCGCATTGAAGAGCAGCGGCACGAGCCAGTGCTCGTGGAAGGTGCCGTACTTTGCCGCGCCGAAGTTCTCGAGCCAGGCGTCGGCCTCGGCCTTCGGCGTGCGGCGCAGATCTCCCACCGGCTCGACGTAGAGGAGCCCAGCGAGCCGCTCGGGATAGTACGCGGCAAAGGCGCCGGCCACCGCGGCCCCAAAGCCGTGGCCCACCAGGACGAACGGCTGGGGGAGCAACGCGTCAGCGACGGCGGCGACATCCTCCACCGCCTCCTCCACGCCGAAGGGGCCGTGGCTGCCGGCGCTCTCGCCCAACCCGCGCTGGTCGAACGCGACGCTGCGGGTCGCAAGGCCCTGCTGCGTCTCGGCCCAGTGCGTCCGGTCGCCGGCGAGATCGTGCACGAAGAGGACGGGGATGCCGCCGTCGCCCTCTGTCGTTGCCATTAGTCGCCCCGCAGGTCCGGGGACGGCCACCATCGTTGGACCCTTATGCTTCATCGGTACGGCTCCCGGCCCCGGGTACGGGCGCTGCCCGTCCATCCCTCCGCGCCAGCTGAAGCGCCAGGGCCTTGCCCCGAGTCTGCCCTATCCCTCGCGGGTTGGGACCCTCCCTGTGGACAACTGTTCGGAAACGTCGGGGGTTTTGAGCGTGTGGAGGTGCGGTGCCAGTACTCGCCTGCTCCGGTTCCACACCCCCTGGCGACCCAGAGCCGAAACCGGTGATAGTGCGACGGACGGAGGCGAAGATGAGCGACGATGAGCCGGGGTCCCTTTCACGACGGCAATTCCTTCAAGTCTCCGCCGTGTCCCTCACGGGCGCACCGGAAGCGTTGACAGGAACGGCGCTCACTGCGGCCACGGAACAGCCCGGGACCGCGCCCACCACGGTCGCGAAGTACATCCTGACCCGGCTGCGCCAGCACGGCGTGAACATCCTGTTTGGCGTTCCAGGAGCCACCTGTGACCCGCTCTTCGCTGCGGCCCAGGCCACGAAGATGACAATCGTGGTGAACAGCAGCGACCTCGAGGCGGGTTATGCGGCCGATGGTTTCGCCCGCATGCGCGGCCTGGGGGCGGTGGCGGTGACCTACGGCGTCGGCACCTTGAGCCTGCTGCCTGCCATGGGCGGCGCCTACGCCGAGCGCAGCCCGGTGGTCGTCATCAACGGAGGCCCCAGCGCTGAGGACCTTCGGCTGCAGAAAGAGCTGGGCACCCTCTTCAGTCACTCGATCGGTCGCGAGAAGACGGACCTCGCGATCTTCCGAGAGGTCACGGAGTATGCCGCTCGCGCGGAGAAAGCTTCAGACGTGCCGAGGGTCGTCGACACGGCCCTTCGAACCGCGCTGATGTCCCAGCGGCCGGTCTATATCGAGATCGCCAAGCACCTCTGGGAGGCGAAGTGCCCAGCGCCGGGCGGTGCGCTGGACGTCACCCTTGCCCCCTCCGGCGAGGAGAGTCGGCTTGCGGCCGAGATCGTCGAGAGGCTGCGCACGGCATCACGGCCGGCGCTGCTGCTGGGCATCGAGCTGCAGCGATACGGCCTGGAAGAGACTGTCACCGCGCTGGTCGAAAAGCTCCGCCTTCCGTGGGCGACGACGATGCTGGCCAAGTCGGTGATCCCCGAGCAGACGGCAGGGTTCGTCGGGGTCTACGGGGGTGGGCGGGCGGTGTCCTCGGTGAAGAAGATCATCGAGGGATCGGATGCCCTGCTGGCCATCGGTTGTGTCATGGGCCGGCAATACCGGGGGCTTGTCACCCAGGGGCGTGACAAGCTGATCCTGGTTGCCAATCAGGCCACTCAGCTGGGCCGTGGGCCCGCAGTCAAAGCGACCTTGGGGCCCCTCCTGGCGGAGCTGCAACGTCAGCCCTGGCAACCGAATCCAGGACACCTCGAGCGAACGCTGCTCCCCGGCCTGTCCTTCCGACAGAGGCGAGCGTCGGTCCAGCCGGCTCCGGTGGTTTCTGGCGCGAAGGCCGAGCGAGGCTTGACCTACGACGAGGTGCTCGAGGAGGTGAGCGGCTTCCTCGATGAGAGCTTCATTGCCATCACCGATACCAGCCTCAGCATGTATCCGGCGGCAGAGCTGAACATCGCCGGCCGAAAAGGCTTCCTGTGCAATGCGGTATGGCAAGCCATTGGCTATTCGGTCGGTGCCGCGGTCGGCGTAGGTCTTGCCCAGGACAGGCGACCGCTGGTCATCTGCGGGGATGGTGGGTTTCAGATGACTGCGCAGAGTCTATCAACCATGGCGCAGCATCAGATGCGAGCCATTGTCATCGTCCTCGACAATGGCCACTACGGCATCGAGCAGTGGCTCCTGGAACCTCGCTTCTTCCGTGACGCAGCGACGCCGCTGCGGCCCTATCTGGCCTTGAACCGCTGGAACTATGCCGAGCTGTCGAAGTCCCTCGGTTTCAGCTCTGCGAAGACGGTGGACGCGCTACCTGAGCTCCGGCACTCCTTGGCGGAAGCGAAGAGCTCGCCCGGACCTGTCCTCATCCATGCGTTCATCAAACCGCGCGACATTCCGTCGGTGCTTCGTGAGGCTTGACAGCAACCCGTGACCGAGACCCTCTTGCCCGTCACGAGGCGCCGCTTCTTGCAGGGGACCGTCGCCGCAGCCGGCGCCGCGGCACTCCCGGCCTTCGCCACGCCCCCCAGGCACCTGCGCAATGGAGAGATTCTGCCGAGCCCAGACTTCTCTCTCTTGCGAGAGACCACTCCCTACCTGATTGGCATTCGGCCCCATCGAAGAGGAGGGGTGCGCCTCGCGCTCGAGGAACAACCCTTCGAGACCTCTTCCGGGAAGAAGTATGTGATCCACAATTATGGCCACGGGGGAGGCGGAATCACCCTGAGCTGGGGCTGCGCCAGCATCGTCACCGAGATGGTCGAGAAGCTCCTGGTGAGGTTGCGGCAGTCTCGGGCCACTCCGTCCATCGCGGTTCTAGGCACTGGTGTGATCGGATTGACGGTGGCCACCGAGCTGCGCCGCAAGTGGCCCACCCTGCCGCTGAGTCTCTACGCGAAGGATCTCGACGTCCGGTCGACGACGTCGTTCATGGCCGGCGGGCAGTTCGAACCCTCGGGAGTCTTCCAGGAGTATCGGGGCAAGGAGAAGAAGCGCGCCCTGGCATTGTATCTGCGAAGGTCTCGCGACCGGATCGTCGAGCTCCAGAACTCGGGGCAGCGGACCCTCTTCGGGGTCGCAGAGCGGAAGAACTACACGCTCGACCACGCGATCAAGGCCTTTGACGAGTTCACACCGCAGGATGTGGTTCCACTGCACAGAAAGGGAGCGCTTCCCTTCGAGAAGCTCAACATGATCGGCCGCGAGTACAGCACCTGGCTGATGAACCCAGCCATCCTGCTTCCCAAGCTGGCCGCGGACCTCGTGCAGACCTCCGTCCAGTTCAAGCAGCGGCTGTTCGAGTCGAAGCAGGATGTCATGTCCCTCCCCGAGAACATCCTCATCAACTGCACGGGATATGGTGCGAAGAAGCTGTTCGGAGACGAGAAGCTCGTCGCGCAGCGCGGGCACCTGGTGATCCTGCGAAAGACCCAGCCCAAGCAGTTCTATTTCTTCAGTGGGGGGTGTGCTAACCGTGCCATCTCCTACGTGTTCTGCCGCCAGGACGACATCGTCGTGGGCGGAACCGTCCAGTCGGGAAGAGAGGCGGTCACTCCCGATGATGAAGACGCGCTGATCTTCCAGCGCCTTCTCGCAAACGGGCGCGAGCTCTTTGACGGTCACCCGGCTGCGTGCCGCACCTGATACCGCTCCGGGTAGGGTGACGGAGAGGACGTCCTTGCAGTTCTTCGCTTTGCCGTCTTCCTTGCAGTCATGCACGTAGCTCTCGCGGCAGGAGATCCCCTCTCCTGGCGCAAGGAGATGGGTCCCCACCTCTCCGTTGGCGCTGATCGCCATCCCGTCGGACTGAACCTTCCCACCCGCCGACGAGCACGTGCTGTGCCACTCGTCGTAGGAGAAGGTCACCGGCTTGGTGCTCTTGCTCTTGATGAGGACCTTCTGTGCGGGGACCTCCATGTTGGCGTTGGACAGGCACCGGTACTGAGAGGTGCTGTGCATGTCCGCGTCAAGATGCGCGCAGGTCTCCCGGACGTCGCGGGTCCAGCTTCATGCCTCGGGCCACGGCCGCCACGATGCGGGCGAGTGGGTCTACCCCGTCCGTCAGCGCAGCCGGGCCCGGCTGGAGGATGAAGGTGCTCTTCACCTCATAGAGCTGATCGTCCACACCGCCCGCACCGTGGCCCAGCCTGGCGTGAGACGATCTTCTCCCGCTTCGCCTTCCGGCCACACCAGTTGGCGATGACCGCCTCGGGTCCCTACGCGCTACCTCCTCAGGCAGGGTGTTGGGGCTCAAGCCGCCACAGCCAACAGGCCCATGCCCCTGGCCCCTGAGCCGCCCCTGCTGGGAGGATGGGCAGGGTAGCGGCGGCATGGGCTCACGCTGGCCATCATTCTGAACCGGGAGCCCTAGACTCGACGGAGCGCGGTTCGCGCTCACCTGTCTTCTTGGGGCGTTTGCCTTCCTTCACGGTGTCTCTGCCGGTATCAAGACCGGCGAGTCTTCGGGCCCGCGCCAGACCGCCGTCAAACTCCTCACGCACCCCTGGATGCAGCTTCCGGCCACCAATCCGCCTCTCGACATCCGCGATGAGAGCAACCGCCTTGCGCACGCCCGTGGGAGACCCCTTGGAGGCTTGAGCCGCAAGGACGCAGGCCAACAAGCGATCGAACATCGAGGTGTAGCCGAGCCGCTCCACTCGCCTCAGGTATGGGGAGAACACCCTCCATGGGCCGTCGCTGGTCGCCACGAGGAGATCCATCGAGATGCGCCTCCGTATCACCTGCTGCTCGTAAGCAGTGCGCGCCTCCTTGAGGATTCGCTTCTCGAGTTGCTTGTACGCCCGAACCTTCTCGGGGATGGGTGCCCTCATGAGCGGAAGGATGAGACTCTCCCGCTCTCGCGCCCAATTCATGAACCTCTCCTCCTGCGTCAAGTGCCGAGGCATGGCCGCCGCACTCCGTCCTACGTGTAGATCGCCGCCGGCCAGAAGCCGTTGGATGTGCAGTACGCCGGGCAGGATCCGCAAAGGCTTTCCTTTTTGTGGCGACCAGGCAGGTTCTGGCCGCCGGCCTCCACACATTTGGCGTAATAGGCTACGCACCGTTCCTTGGTGTCACTGTCCGGGTCCTGATCGTCCCCGCTCGAGTTGGGCGGAAGAACAGGATCGACCGTGGGTTCCCGGGGCCTGGACGCCTTGGGCTTGGAGGCCTTTGAGGCGCTGGTTGCACTCCCCAATTCGCACAGGAGCCTGTCTCGTGCCCGCCGCTCGGCGCCGAAGGGCCTGAGTAGCCCAAGTGACAGGGCAAGTGCTGCGTCATTCGTCCCTCACGACAGCGAGCGAGCCGAGCCCGAGCCATGCATCGAGCACCTCGAAGGTGCGCGACACTTGCTGGCGGTACGCGTCCGGGTAGGCCCACCACTGGCTCTGGAAGTGGAACAGGGACGTCACCGTGGCCAGCACGGAGAAAGCCGCCACGATCGCGAAGACGCGTGGAGACAGGAGCCGCGCCGCTCCGCTCCCTGTCCCCGCACTGCGCAGGTACGCCGCCAGGAACCAGACCGCCAGGGGCAGGAACTCCGTCGTGAACCGGTAGGCCAGCCAGTAGTAGGTGAGGATGAGGAGGCACTGGAGAACGAACGGCAGTGCGCAGAGCGCTCTCAACCGCCGCTCTCCAGGCCGCCCCGGGAGCACCCATCCACCGATGAGTCCCACCACGAGCCACGGCGAGACGAGCAGTGGAGAGATGAGCCAGGTGGTCAGGTCGCGGTAGAGCTCCGGCCGGAAGACTGCTGGGCGCGCGAACGTCAGGAACGGCGCCCGGAGGCTGAGGTTCTCCAGGGAGATGCGGAAGTACGCCAGGACGCCGCTCGGCACGCGGCTCCAGTGGAACACACTGTCCACGCCCTTCGGCTTTGCCGCAGCAGCCTCATAGGCGGCGAATGGGGCGAACTCGAACGGCGAGCCGAAGCGGGCGTGGTTGTACCAGAGGTGGAAGAGCCCCGCCGCGAACGCCGGAAGGAGCGCCAGCGCAACCCGCCCGGCCGCGGTGAGGACAGGCTGCCGCTCCCGTCGCACCTGGAGGACCAACAGCCGCAACGCAAGGCCCGAGACGAGCGCGTAGAGCGGCAGGCCGAACGTCACGCGAGAGAGGAACGCCACCCCCGCGGCCGCCGAGAGCAGGGTGAGGCTGCGCCAAGCCCGCTCGTCATCCCGGAGCACGCCGAGCGCGAAGAACACCCCCCACAAGGCGGCGCACAGGCCCCAGAGAATGGCCTCGTGGTACAGGTTCGCCAGTGAGCCGACGAGGACGAGCGACGAGCCCAGACCCACGGAGGCCAGCGTCGCGAAGAACAGGACGGTGCGCCCGCGGGTAGCGAGCTGCTCGTTCTCGGCGAGCTGGCGGCGCGCAATGGCGACGATGGCCCCCAGGCAGAGGATGAGGGCCAGGAAGCCCGAGGCCCTCGACCAGAGCCCGTAAAGCGAGGGCGCGAGCAGATCCGGGAGCACACGCAGCAGCGCGGGGAACGGCCCGAAGTACATGAACGTCCGCTCGCCGATTCGCCACGCCTCCCACTGGATGGCCTCAGGGAGGACCTCCGCCGAGCCGTGGCGGAGGCTGCGCGCCAGCGAGTCATAGGCACTGCCCAGCACCTCGCGCTCGTCCCAGGCGAACGTCCCCCGCGTCACGAGCCACGCCTGGAAGGCCACGATACAGGCGAGCGTCACGAAGGCGGGCACCCACGCCACGTCCTCTCGTCTCCGTGCGAGGCCCAGCATGAGGGCCGCCGAGGTGCACGCGACCAGCGACACGGAGGGCGTTGCCGCCCACGCGAGCAGCACCCCTGCGCCCACACAGGGCACAAGGGCCCGCAGTCCAGGCCTGCTGACTGGGATGGAGCGGCGCCCTTCCGGCACCGCGCTCTCGCTTCGATCGAGGGACTCCACGACGGCAACGGCCCATACCACGAGCGGGCCGGGGCGCCGAGCTCAGGGGGTATAGCGCTCCACGGTGGCAACGGCCTGCCCACCGTGGATGCCTCCCGCGATGAGGAGCTCGCCCGAGGGCAACAGGGTGGTGGTGTGGCCGCTGCGCGGCTCGGCCATGGAGGCCGCGCTGCTCCAGGTACCGGTGGCCGGATCGTACAGCTCCGCCGTCGCCACCGAGCCGCTGGAGCCGGTCCCTCCGAGGACGAGCACCTGCCCAGAGGGCAGCAACGTGATGGTGTGAGCATTGCGTGGCCCGGCCATGGAGCCCGCACTGCTCCAGGTACCGGTGGCCGGGTCGTACAGCTCCGCCATTGCCACCGAGCCACCGGAGGGCCCGGTCCCTCCCGTGATGAGCACCTTGCCCGAGGGCAACAACGTGCCCGTATGACTCTCGCGGGACTCGATCATCGGGCCAGTGCTACTCCAGGTGCCGCTGGCTGGATCGTACAGGTGCGCACTGCTCTGGGGCGCCCTATAGCCCCCTCCCGCGAGGAGCACCTTCCCGGAGGACAGCAGCACCATCGCGGGCCTGCCCACACGCATGGGGGGAGCGCCGGTTGCAGACCAGCTGCCCGTGGCCGGGTCGTACAGCTCGATGACGCTGGGCAGGGCGGGGTTGCCTGGATCGCCTCCTGCTACGAGCACCCGGCCCGTCGGCAACAGCAGCACCCGAGGAAATTGGCGGCCCGCGATCATGGAGCCGGTCGGCTGCCACGTGCCTGGCACCGGATCATACAGCTCGGCCGTCCTGGAGCTGCTGACATCGGCCATGACCAGGACCTTCCCGGAAGGGAGCAACACCGCGCCCGGGGCAATTCGCGCCTCGCTCATGGAGCCGGTGGGCGTCCAGGTATCGGTGGCCGGATCATAGAGCTCGGCGAGCTTGATGGCGTCATCCAGGCTGCCGCTCCTGTCATGTCCCCCCGAGACGAGCACCTGCCCGGAGGGCAGGAGCACTGCCGCGTGCTGACTGCGCGGCATGGCCATGGGACTCGCCGAGCCCGGCGGCATCCCCGGTGGAGTGTCCTCGTTGCAGCCCGCAACCAGCGCGAGCGTCAGCACGAACCCTGTCCTGATCATGACGGCTTGCCACATGAGAGACCTCCCGGCCCTGTCCAAGAGCCCACCCGCGAGGAAATCACCAGCGCATCAACCGATCGCAACGCCCTGTTGCTCGCGGCATTCCGGCCACACGAGGGGTTTCACCACGAGTGGCTGCCAGCTCGCGTCACTGGAATGAAGGGCGCGTCGTGGGCCCGTTCCTCACACGAGCATCTTCAGCCGGGTCTCGTGCACCGGCTCCGAGGAGGCGGCTGGCTTCTCACGCTCCACCGAGCGCAGCAGCCGGAGGATGGCGGGCCCGAGCACATCCAGCTCCGTGGAGACGTACATCTCCGTGCCGAACCGGTGGATGGTCTCCGTCTGCTGCTTCAGGATGCGCGCATCCTGCGAGAAGATGTGCAGCGCCACCGGCGTGAGGAATGGCTTCACCAGCCAGTGCGGGATCGGCAGGCGGAACGTCACCACTGCGTAGATCAGCGTGTCCCAGTCCGATACCGGCGTCATCGCCGAGGACACCATCAGGTGGCTCTCTTCACCAATGCGGTACTCCACCTGAGCGATGGACGGCAGCAGGAACCGATCGAAGTGCTGCACCACGCCGCCGCCCGGAGACAGCACCCGGCCCACCAGCCCCTTCGGGCGAGGCTCGCCGATGTACTCGGCCTCCACCCGATCCGAGCTCCGCCGCACCACCACGTCGATCTCGTTGCTCTTCTTCGCGGTGCGGAACAGCCCTCCGTGGAGGAAGGCGGTGTGGGGCACATCCAGCGTGTTCTCCAGTGCCGCGTGCAGCGAGCCGGGCGCTCGGACGACTCGGCGCACCGTGCTGTAGCCCCGCGCGTCGAGCAGCGGGAAGCGGTAGGGCTCTGTCGTCGGCACCACCCCCGGCGTTGAATACACCCACACGAAGCCGTCCTGCTCGCGCACCGCATGCGAGGCGGCGCAGCGGGCCTTCGCGCGCGTGTCTCCCGAGAGGCCAGGGATGGCGCGGCACTCGCCGGCCGAGTCGAACGTCCACCCGTGGTAGCCACACTGGAGCTGGCCGCTCACCACGCTGCCCAGGGACAGCGGCACGTTCCGGTGTGGGCATCGGTCCAGGAGCGCCGCAGGCTGCCCACCCGCGCCCCGGAAGAGCACGAGGGGGGTGCCCTGCAGCGTGCGGGAGATCGGCTTGTTGCCGAGCTCGCGCGAGGCACAGAGGATGAACCAGCTGTTCGGCAACCGGACCACCGAGATGTTGCCAGCCGGCGCACCCGGCGCACGCGCCTCCTCACGGGAACTCATGGCTCACAGTCTAGCGAGCCGCTCGCCGGGTGCACGCGTCTCATGGGCCTGGGGAGGAGATCTGCAGGCTATGCGACGAGGGGCTGGAAGAGTGCGAGCCCCCGTGCCCCGTGCGCTCCGAGGGAGCGGAAGACAGCCGCAGGTAGACCATGCCGCCCACGGGCAGGCGGCTCCCATACGTGGACTCGAGCCCCTCTGGCAGGAAGTTCACCGCGGCGCGGAGGCCCAGTCCGGGCTGCACCGGCCCCAGCGGACCGAAGTTCCTCAGGTAGCCCAGGGTGAGGCTGGCCACCCCGAAGGTCTCCTCCTCGAGGGGCTCGGGCAGGACCAGGTCGTGGCCCGTCTTCTGGATGTACTCGGCGCGGCCGAAGACGACGTTGTGCCCATCCAGGTCCAGGTTCGTCTCCAGGAGATACGCGTTGGAGCCGCCGTGCTCGCTCTCCACGTTGCGCCCGAAGACGGCTGTCGTCGCCCAGAGCCCACCCGAGCCGAGCGGCCTGTGGAGCGTGGCGGATGCGGTGAGGCGATGCAGCGGCTCATCTGCGTGGAGCACGCTGTGGCTTGGCATGAAGCCATAGGACACCTGAGCGCTGACCTCCCGCGTCGGATTGACGCTCAGCCGCAGCGAGTAGGAGTCCAGCTTCCGGAGGTCGAGGTCCCGGCGCTCCTCGTCGGGCTCGCGGCCGTTGAACCAGGAGGCCTCCAGCTTCGCCAGGGGCGTGACGATCCCGGCCGTGAGAACGCCAAAGGAGATGTGTGAGGAGTCCTGCCAGTGATGGCCAAGCGCCGCCAGCGGATCCGACGCGGCGGACAGCCGGTGCGGGAAGGCCACGGGCCCGAGCGCGGGCTCGCCCGCGGGTGCAACGTAGAGTTGGAGGGCCCAGTCCCTCGAGAGCGCCTGGGTATAGGTGACGGCCAGCTCCATGAAGAGATCATGCGGGTGCTGCCGGTCTCGCAGGGGCTCGCCCTGGTACGTCTCTCCGGTCTGGAGGAGCAGTGGGTAGCCGCCGTTGTGCTGGGCGGTGAAGGGCTCGGGGCTGAGCATCACCCGCGCCCCGACGAGCGCCGCCCCTGCCTCACGCTCGGCCATCAGCATCAACCACCCCACCCCGAGCAGGGCGTCGTCACCGCGTGGCCCCTGCTGCCGGTCGTACCCGCCGAAGAGCAGGCCATGGAACATGAAGTCCCAGCCCGCCGCCTCCCAGTGGAGCCCGGTGTGAGGCGACGCGTCAGGCTGCCACGCCGTGCCCGAGGCGTTGCGCGTCATGGGGAGGTCGCGGACGGACATCGTCTCCGGGGAGGGTGCGGGCTCGGAGCCGTGCGCGTGCGGGGCCGCCTGGGCCCAGGCGATCACCGGCAGGAACAGGAGAGCGGCCATCACTAGAGTGGAGCGCATAAGGGGACCTTGAGTCCTTGAATGGAATGAGGGTGGGGCTCGGCCTCCCGAGGCGCGAGCCGTCACCTCGGGGCAATAGGGGGCGCACGCCTGCTCTCTCGCCGAGCATGGCGGCTGCCGCCAGGAAGAGCGGAAGGAGCGGGCGCTACAGCGACAGCTTGCGCAGCCGCAGCGCGTTGGTGATGACCGACACGGAAGACAGGCTCATGGCCGCGCTGGCGAACATCGGGCTCAGCAGCAGCCCGAACAGCGGGTAGAGCGCACCGGCCGCCAGCGGAACGCCGAGCATGTTGTAGATGAAGGCGAAGAACAGGTTCTGCCGGATGTTGCGCAGCGTGCCCTGGCTGAGCTTCCTCGCTCGGGCAATGCCGCGCAGGTCCCCCTTCACCAGCGTCACGGCCGCGCTCTCCATGGCGATGTCCGTCCCCGTGCCCATGGCGATGCCCACGTCCGCCTGCGCGAGCGCCGGCGCGTCGTTGACGCCGTCCCCCGCCATCGCCACCACCCGGCCCTCGGCCTGGAGCCTCTTCACGATGTCCCCCTTGGCATCCGGGAGCACCTCCGCCATCACCTCGTGGATGCCAAGCCTGCGCGCTACTGCCTCCGCCGTGGTGCGGCTGTCGCCGGTGAGCATCACCACCCGCAGGCCCTCGCGGCGCAGCAGCTCGAGCGCCTCCGGCGTGGAGGCCTTGAGAGGATCCGCCACCCCGATCAGCCCTGCGGGCCTCTCCTCCACCACCACGAAGACCACCGTCTGCCCCTCACGCCGCAGCGCCTCCGCCTGCCCGGCCAGCGCTCCCGGCTCCACCCCCAGGGCCGACAGCAGCGCCGCGTTGCCCAGCGCTACAGCGGCCCCATCCACCTTCCCCGTCACGCCCTTGCCTGTCAGCGAGCGGAAGTCCTGCACCTGCGCCAGCACCACGCCCCGCTCCTGGGCGCCCGCCACGATGGCGGCGGCCAGTGGGTGCTCGCTGGCGCGCTCCAGGCTCGCGGCCAGCCGCACCAGCTGCGACTCCTCGAAGCCCACCGCTGGCACCACCGACACCAGCCGCGGCTTGCCCTCCGTGAGCGTCCCCGTCTTGTCCACCACCAGCGTGTCCACCTGCGCCAGCCGCTCGAGCGCCGCCGCGTCCCGGATGAGCACCCCCGCATGGGCCCCCCGCCCCATGGCCACCACCACCGAGATGGGCGTGGCCAGGCCCAGCGCGCACGGGCAGGCGATGATGAGCACCGCCACCGCGTTCACCAGCGCGTACGCCAGGCGAGGCTCCGGACCCCACACGCCCCAGATGAGGGCCGTGACCACCGCCACCGCGATCACCACCGGCACGAAGATCGACGACACCTTGTCCGCCAGCCGCTGGATGGGCGCACGGCTGCGCTGGGCCTCGCTCACCCGCTGGACGATGCGCGCCAGCAGCGTGTTCTGCCCCACCCGCTCGGCGCGGAGGATCAGGCTCCCCGTCCCATTGAGGGTGCCACCCGTCACCCACGTACCGGGCGCCTTCTCCACCGGCAGGGACTCGCCCGTCACCATGGACTCGTCCACCGCGCTCTCCCCCTCGACCACCATGCCGTCCACGGGCACCTTCTCGCCTGGACGCACGCGCAGCAGATCCCCCTGCTGCACGTCCGTCAGGGGCACATCCTCCTCTGCACCCCCCTCGTGGATGCGGCGAGCCGTGGCGGGTGCCAGGCTCAGCAGGGCCCGGAGCGCTCCCGAGGTGGCACGGCGCGCGCGCAGCTCCAACACCTGCCCCAGCAGCACCAGCGTGGTGATGGCCGCCGCCGCCTCGAAGTAGACGGGGATGCTGCCTCCGTGGCCCGTGAAGGCGTGGGGCAGCGCGCCCGGGAAGAGCGTGGCAAAGATGCTGAAGAGGTACGCCGCACCCGTGCCCAGCGCGATGAGCGTGAACATGTTGAGGTGCCTGTTGCGCACCGAGGCCCAGCCCCGCTCGAAGAAGGGCCACCCGCCCCACAGCACCACGGGCGAGGCCAGCACGAGCTGCACCCATGCCAGGACGCTCGGCGAGAGCAGCCGCTGCACCGGCTGGCCCGGCAGCATCTCCGACATCCCCAGGAAGACGACGGGCACGGTGAGCGCCAGGGACGCCCAGAACCGGCGCGTCATGCTGATGAGCTCAGGGTCCGGCTTCTCCTCCGCCAGCACCGTGCGCGGCTCCAGCGCCATGCCACAGAGGGGGCAGCTCCCAGGGCGCTCCCTCACCACCTCGGGGTGCATGGGGCAGACGTACTCCGTCCGCGTCTCCACCACGGGCGCCTCGGGCTCCAGTGCCATGCCGCACTTCGGGCAGGCTCCCGGATGGTCCTGCCGGACCTCTGGGTCCATCGGACAGACGTACACGGTGCCCTGGGGCGCAGCAGGGGGCTCCTCCGCCTGCGGCGACAGGTACTTCTGGGGCTCCGCGCTGAACTTCTCCCGGCACTTCGGGTTGCAGAAGAAGTACGTGTGGCCCTTGTACTCGAAGGTGCCGCCCTTGGGCGCCTCGGGGTTCACCCTCATTCCGCAGATCGGATCCACGGGCCGGGGATCGGACTCGTCCGGTACCGGGACGTGGGGGTGGGCGTGGGGATGCCTGGCTGGGGGGGGATGCGGGTTCATCGCTCTGCTCCTTTCGCCCAAGCTGACGGAGCTCGCTCCATCCTCTTACGGTGGTCACCTGCACCCGTCTTGGCCTCGACGCAACAGCAGTGAACTCTTCCGGCTAATCATGAAAATATTGATTCGATGCTAATTCCATGATTCTGGTCCTTCCGGTTTATCAGATTCCGGGAGGACGCGATGGGTTCCAGGGCAAGCGGCGTCGGAGCGATTGTGCCAACACTGGCCGTGGCTTTCTGCACGGCGCTTGTCACCGGCTGTGCGCCGCCCCCGGCTGAGCACGAGCTCGACGACGTGGACGTGGGAGTCGTCCAGGCGGGGATCCGCTCTGCGTCGGCGACGATCGGCGGCAAGCTGGTCTGGGCCCACTTCAACAACCCACCCGCGGCCGGTGGCCGGGACTACACCATCACGGATGAGCTGAAGCGGCTCATCAACACCACGCCCGCGGGCGGCACCATCCGGGGCGCCATCCACTCCCTGAGCATCGATGGCGTCGCCGATGCGCTCCTGGCGGCCCAGACTCGAGGCGTCACGGTGTCCGTCGTCCTGGATGGGAAGAACGCTCCCTCCACGGATCCCGCGGTGGCGACCATCAAGCGGCTGACGAACCACAAGTTCTGCACCAACTCGAGCGGTGGTGGCGGCTGCATCGGCACGAGCGCCGCGGGCAACATGCACACGAAGATGTTCACGTTCAGCCAGGCCCAGGATCCGAGCGGAGTCCTCCGTCCGTCCGTGGCCTGGTTCGGCTCGGCGAACCTGACCTACGCGAGCGGCACGGATGCCTCGAACAACGCCCTCACCGTGTACGACGCCGCCACGCTGTACGACGGCTTCAACGCCAACTTCTCGGACATGTGGAACCGGCGGCACTACTCGGGCAACGACTACTACGACTCGGCCAGCGGCCGTGGCTACTACCAGGCCAACCCGGCGGACGCCTACGCCTCTCCGGAGGGGGTTGGCGAGACGGATACGATCGTCACGCGCCTGAACGACGTCACGCCTGACGCCAACTGCCGGCTGCGCATCGGCATGTCGTTCGTCACCACCGGGCGGCCGGGGCTGCTCGACCAGGTCCGGCGCTACAAGGCCGGGGGCTGCCTGGTGTGGATGGTCGTGAGCGGGAGCTCCACCGACGGAATCAGCATTCCTCAGTCGGTCTACAACTCACTGCTGGACGCGGGCGTGGCCATCCGCAGGCACGACAAGGTCCACGACAAGTTCTTCCTGGTCTACGGCAAGTACGGCAGCCAGTACCTGTACAGGGTCTACACCGGCTCGCAGAACTGGTCCCAGGACGCCCTCAACGAGAACGAGGAGATCTTCGTCAAGATGGCGGGCGAGTCCGGGGCGACGCACCCGCTCTACGACGCGTTCTACAGCCACTTCAACGACTCGTATAACACCGGGGTGACGTGCACGAAGAGCAACTACCCCTGCAGGTAGATGCCGCGGAGCTTCAGGCTGGAAGGCCCGGCTCACGGCGCCGCTGGCAGGAGCAGTCGAGGCAGCCGTGGGTGGCACAGCTCCCACAGCTCCTCTCGAGCTGCTGCTTGAGGGCCTGGCGTGCCCGGTGGAGCCTCACTCCGGCATTGTTCGGGGTGATGCCCACCGCCGCGGCCGCCTCCGGCACGCTTCGCTCCTCGAGCTCCACCTGCCGGAGCAGCTCGGAGTACTCGGGCTTCAGCGTGGGAAGCAGCTCGCCCACGCAGGCGCAGACGGTCTGCTTCAGCTCCGGATCCGGCCCCACCTCCGTGGCCTCGAGCGACTCCCGCTCCAGCACGCGGGCCTCCGCGGCCTGCTTGCGGTAGTGATCGACGAGGGCGTTGCGCAGCAGCCGGTAGAACCACGCCACCGCCCTCTCCTCGTCGCGCAGCGCGTCGCCCTTCTCCAACGTCCGCACGAAGGCGGCCTGCAGCAGTTCCTCCGCCACCGCGCGGCTCCCCACACGCCGCTCCAGGAAGGCGAGAAAGTGCCGGTGGCTGTCCACCAGCGCCCGCACTATCGACTCTCCCGACTCTCCCTCTGCGTGCTCCATGTCACCCTCGGCTCAGTTCACGACGAGCTGCCCCTTCAACATCCCCATCCCGCACGTGAAGGGGAAGGTGCCCGCTTTGTTCGGAGTGAGCTCCACCACCGTCTCCGAGAGCCCGGGCAGCGTCTTCTTCACCCCGAAGTCCGGAATGAGCAGCTCCTCCGAGCACCCCCCGGTGTCCTTGCGGATGAAGCGCAGCCGGGCGGGCACGCCCTTCTTCAGCTTCACCTCGCTCGGCTGGTAGCTCCCCGCCACGGTGATGGTCACCTCCTGCACCGCTCCCCGCTCGGCCTTCGCCTCCGTCGCGGCTGGAGCCGTGGGGGATGCCGCCTGGGCCTCCTTCGGCGTCAGCATGAAGGTGATGAAGTACTCGGGATCTCCCGGCATGGGCAGGTGCACGGTCGTCTCGCGCTCCTCATCCGAGGCCGGCAGCTTCGCCGTCAGGAACTGCCCGCCCGGCTCCGGCGTGAGCGGGGCGCGCTGGCCCCCGGCCTCCACCGTCCCCTTCATCCCCGTGAGCGGCACGTGCTTGCGGAAGGCGTCCGTGACCCAGACGCGCACCTCGCCCGAGCGCAGCGAGAGCACCTCGAGGTGCATGTCCCCGCTCATCGCCACGATGCCGCCCTGCAGCGGCGTGTGGTCGTGCTCCTTCATGCCACCCGCAGGAGGGGCTGCGTGGCCGTCCGCCTCCAGGTGCGCATTGAAGCGCACGGCCTCCGGCTTTCCGTTCTGCACCACCGTCACCACCATGGCCAGGTGATCCTCCGTATGGGCCGGTCCCTGGCCCGCCAGGTGGTCTCCCGCGGGAGCGAGCGTGACGTCCGGATAGCCGCCCTTGGCGACCTTGATGGTGCCACTGGCCCCCTCGAGCCGACGCAGGTTCAGCGCGTCATCGAGCAGATAGACGCGGTACTTCCCGTCACGCGAGGCCACGAGCTCCAGGTGCCCCCGAGGCGTCGTCTCCACCCACCCACCGTGGGGCGAGGCATGCGCGTGCGGCGCGGCTTCATGCGAAGCTTCATGCGAAGTTGAGCTCCCCGCAACCTGGGGTGTGCTCGCGACCGGAGCCTCCGTCTTCTTGTCGCACGCGGCCAGCAGCCCGGCGATCAGCACCCATCCCATCCAGCGCTTCATGTGGCTCTCCAGAACATTTCCACCCATGGCTTCTCTCATGCCCTCCCTGGCAGGGTGCTCTCCGAGGAAGAGGCCAGCGCCTGCCCCTCCTCCTCACGAGCAGCCTGCTTGCGCGCCAGGTACCTCTCAAGGGCCGGGCGGCCGAATCGATAGAACACCGCGGGCGTGACGACCATGTCGAGGAGCGTCGAGCTCACCAGGCCCCCCAGGATGACCACCGCCACCGGGTGGAGGAGCTCCTTGCCGGGCTCGCCCGCCGCCAGCGCCAGCGGCACCAGCGCCAGCCCCGCTGTCAGCGCCGTCATCATCACCGGCACCAGTCGCTCCAGCGAGCCGCGCACCACCAGCTCCGGACCGAAGCGCTCGCCCTCCACCTCCACCAGGTGGAGGTAGTGCGAGATCATCATGATCGTGTTGCGGCTGGCGATGCCGCACAGCGTGATGAAGCCCACCAGCGTCGCCACCGACAGTGTGCGGTCCGTCAGCAGCACCGCCGCCACGCTGCCCACCAGCGCCAGCGGGATGTTGAGCATCACCTGGAGCACCAGCCGCATCGAGCGGAAGTGCGAGTACAGCACCAGGAACATCCCCCCGAGCGACACCAGCGACAGCAGCGCGATGAGGCGCGTGGCGGACTGCTGGCTCTCGAACTGCCCCTCGTAGGCGATCGTCGCCCCCAGGGGCAGCTTCACGCGCTCGGCGACGCGGGCACGCACCTCGTCCACCGCGCTGCCCAGATCCCTCCCCGCGACGTTGGCCATTACCACCACGCGCCGCTGCAGGTGATCGTGGTTGATGAGGTTGGGACCCCGCGTCTCCACCACCTCCGCCACCGCCGACACCGGCACGCGCGCCCCCGAGGGCGTGTCCACCAGCGCCCGCCAGAAGGACTCCGCGCTGGCACGCGCCGTGTCGTCGTAGCGCACAAGCACGTCGAAGGTCCGCTGCCCCTCCAGCACCTGCCCCACCACCACGCCGTTGAAGGCCCTCTCGAGCTGCTCGGCCATGGCGCCCGGCTGCACGCCCAGCCGCGCGGCCTCCTCTCGCTTCAGCCGGATCTGGAGCTGCGGGATGAGCGTCTGCTGCTCCACCTGCAGGTCCACGATGCCCGGCACCTCGGCCATCACCTGGCGCACCTCCTCCGCCTTGGCGCGCAGCACCTCCAGGTCTTGCCCGAAGATCTTCACCGCCACCTGCGCGCGGACGCCGGACAGCAGGTGGTCCAGCCGGTGCGAGATGGGCTGGCCCACGGACACGGAGATTCCCGGGAGCTGCGCGAGCCGGGCCCGCATGTCCGCCAGCACCTCGGCGCGCGGGCGACCTCCCTCCTTGAAGTCCACGTCCAGCTCCGAGTAGTGGACGCCCTCGGCATGCTCGTCCTGCTCGGCGCGGCCCGTGCGCCGGCCCACGGTGCTCACCTCGGGCACCGAGGCGATGAGCCGCTCGGCGAGCAGCCCCAGGCGGTTGGACTCCTCCAGCGCGGTGCCCGGCGGCGCCAGCACGTTCACCGTGGCGGTGCCCTCGTTGAACTGAGGGAGGAAGCTGCGCCCGAGAAAGGGGACCGTGGCCACCGCCGCCAGCACCAGCACCGCAGCGCCCGCCATCACCATGCCCGGGTGCGCCAGCGACACCTCGTAGAGCCCTCGCGCCCGCCGCTTCAGGGCTCGCACCAGCGCGCTGTCGCCGTGCTCCAGGAAGCGCGCCTGGGGCAGCAAATACGCGCACAGCACCGGCGTCACCGTGAGCGACACCAACAGCGAGGCGAGGATGGAGACGATATAGGCCACCCCCAGCGGCGCGAACAGCCGGCCCTCGATGCCACCCATCGCGAACAGCGGCAGGAAGACGAGCACCACGATGAGGGTGGCGAAGACGATGGAGTTCCGCACCTCGGAGGACGCGCGGTAGATGACTCGCAGCGCGGGCTCGGGCCGCTCCTTCTGGCGGTTCTCCTTGAGCCGCCGGTGGACGTTCTCCACGTCGACGATGGCGTCGTCCACCAGCTCGCCAATGGCCACCGCCAGCCCGCCCAGCGTCAGCGTGTTGATGGAGAGCCCGAAGGCCTTCATCACCAGCGCTGTGATGACAAAGGACAGCGGGATGGCCGTGAGCGTGATGGCCGTGGTGCGCAGGTTGGCCAGGAAGAGGAACAGCACCACCACCACCAGGATGGCGCCGTCTCGCAGCGCCCCCTCCACATTGCCGATGGCGGCCTCAATGAAGGCGGCCTGCTCGAAGAGGGTCGCGACATGCACGTCCCCTGGCAGGGTACGCCGCAGCTCCTCCAGCGCCTCCTTCACCTTCCCGGTGAGCTCCAGGGTGCTCGCTCCAGGCTGCTTCTGCACCGCGAGGATCACCGCGGGCCGCCCGTTCATCCCGCCATCCCCGCGCTTCACCGCTGGCCCTGCCTTCACCTGGGCTACCTGGGAGAGCCGCACAGGCACCCCGTCCCGCACGGCCACCGCCGTGCCCGCCAGATCCTCCACGGAGGCGCTGCGCGCCAGGTTGCGCACCAGGTACTCGCGCCCCCCGCGCGTGACGAAGCCACCCGTGGTGTTGCCTTGCGACAGCCCCGCGGCCTGCTCCACCTCCTCGAGCGTGAGCCCAAAGGCCAGGAGCTTCTCGGGATCCACCAGCACCTGGAGCTGCTTCACCCCGCCACCCATCACCGTCACCTGCGCAACGCCTGGGATGGTCAGCAGGCGCTGGCGGAGGATCCAGTCGGCCAGCGAGCGCAGCTCCAGCGGTGAGGTCTGGTCTCCCTCGCTCTGCACGCCCAGCAAGAGGATCTCCCCCATGATGGAGGAGACCGGGGCCAGCTGCGGCAGCGCGTCCCGAGGCAATGCCTCCCGCGCCACCTGGAGGCGCTCGGCCACGAGCTGCCGATCCAGATAGATGTCCGTGCCCCAGTCGAACTCCACGTAGACGACCGAGAGGCCCACGCCGGAAGAGGAGCGTACGCGCCGCACGCCGGGGGCCCCGTTCATCGCCACCTCGATGGGACGGGTGACGAGCGCCTCCACCTCCTCCGGGGACAGGCCCCCCGCCTCCGTCATCACCGTGACGGTGGGCCGGTTGAGATCCGGGAACACGTCCACCGGCAGCCGCGTGACGGCCCAGCCGCCATAGAGGAGCACCCCCACCGCCGCCAGGACGATGAAGAGCCGGTGCCGCAGCGAGAAGAGGATGATGCGATCCAGCACCTAGCGCCCTCCCCTCACGGCCTGGAGCGTCCCCACCCCCTGCCTCACCACACGCTCGCCCTCCTTCACGCCCTGGCGCACCGCGCGCCACTCGCCATCCCGGACGCCGAGCACCACCTCGCGAAGCTCGAACAGCTCGGGCGCGGTGTGGATGAAGACGAAGGCGCGCCCCTCCTCTTCCATCACGGCGGACTCGGGCACGGCGAGCACCTCCTGGAGCCCTCCCGCGCCGATGGCCACATCCACGAACATGCCCGGCCGCAGGCGCCCCTCGCGGTTGTCCAGCTCGAAGAGGACGCGGATGCTGCGGGTGCCTTCATCCACCACCTGCCCCACGTGGTACAGGCGCGCGGGGAAGTGCTGGCCCTCGTACGCCGCGCTGTGCACGAGCGCGCCCGTGGCGGTCTCCACCCGCGCCATGTCGTTCTCGTAGACGCGGGCCTCCACCCAGACGACGGCGGCATCCAGCACGGTGAAGAGCGGACGCGACGGATCCACCTGCTCGCCCACCGTGGCCCGAGCCTCCACGAGCACCCCGTCGATGGGGGCCGTGAGCGTGAAGCGCGCGGTCCCCTGGCCCTGGCGGGCGCCGGCCAGCACCTCCCGGGCGGAGCGGGCGCTGTTCACCTCCTGCTCTGCGGTGCGCACGGCGAGCACGGCCTGCTGGACCTCCTTCTCGGCGACGACGCCTTGCAGGGACTCGAGCCGCGCCAGATCCCTTCGGGCCTGCTCCAGGGCAGCCTGAGCGCGGGCGGCCTCGGCCTCAGCCTGGATGAGCTCGGTGGAGAGGCCCGTGGCCTCGGAGGCGGAGAGGCTCTGCTGGACGGTGGCGAGCACCTGGCCCTTCTTCACCCGCTGGCCCACGAGCGGCATGGCGCTCCCCGAAGCGGTGACGAGGCCAGGAACGGGCGAGGACACCTGGGCATAGCGATCCGTCCGGGGCAGGACCTTGCCGGGAGCGACGAGGCGCGCCTCCATCGGGCGGACCCGCGCGCGCTCGGTGCGGATCTCCAGCAGGAACTGAGTCTCCTTCGGGACGGAGAAGGCCGGACCCGCTGCGGCGGGCGTGGCGGGGATGCTCCCATGCTCCGCTCCTTCATGGCCCCAGGCCACCGCCGCCACGAGCAGCACCGCGAGGCCGTGCCTCCATCGGGTCATGGCATCTCTCTCCGCATCCGTCGAGCCCTCACCCAGGCCCCGAGCGCCAGCACGCCCACTGCGGCCACCCCACCCAGCAGCCACCCCACCGATGAGCCACCGCCATGGCCCATGGAGGATTCCTCGGGCTCCAGGTGCACCACCCCGAGCGCGAGCACGTCCACGACCTCGCCCCGGGTGATGGTGGCGACAGCAGCGAGCTCAGCTCCCAGGGGCAGGTCGGCCTCCACCCGATACGCACCGGGCGAGTCCATCCTCGGCGTCAACGCCTGCACGGTGGACCCGGTGAGCGTCAGCTCTAGCTGCGCGCCCGAGACTGGCGCGTTGGTGTCTGCCTCCGCGACGAACATGCGCAGCGGCGTCCTTCCGCCCTCGCCATGCCGTGGGTGCTTGAGCACCACCTCGAAGACACCGCCGGTCGCCGCCAGGACGTGCTCCTCGCCCTGGGGGGAGCTCACGGCCGGAGGCGTCTTGCCATGGTCCTCGCCTTCGTGAGCCAAGGCCGGCGCGGCCAAGAGCCAGCTCAGCAGGCACGCCAGGCGTCTCATCGAGGGGCCTCCCCCGTGGGCAGGCGGTTGGAGGCGCGCAGGAGCGCGGCACGGGCCCGAGCGAGCGCCGCAGTGGCGTCAACGGCCTCTCCTCGCGCCGCATGGGCCCGATCCCTCGCGAGCAAGAGCGCATCCAGGCTCAGCTCTCCGACCTCGTAGGCACGCTGCACAAGCGACAGGTTGCGCTCGATCCCAGGCAGCGCGGCGGTGAGCGCGGCCTCCGCGGTCCGAGCGGCCTCATAGCCCTCCCGTGCCGAGACCCGCTCCGCCTCCACCTCGCGCTCGAGGCCCTCGCGCTCCGCCTCACGCGCCGCGTGCCGGGCCCGCGCTCCCGCGAGCTCCCCCTGGTTGCGGTTCCACAGCGGCAGCGGCACGGACAGACGCGCCACCACCATGGACGCCGTGTGCAGATCAGGCCCCGTGGCGTGCTCCTCCCGCCGCTTCTCCTGCTCGTACCCGAGGCTCACGGTGGGATCGGGGAAGCGCTCGCGACGCAACAGCGCCACCTCCGCCCGAGCAGCCGCTGCTTCCGCGCGAGCCGCCTCCACCTCCGGCGGCTCCGCGTGTGTCTCCGCGGGCACAGCCACGGCTCCCAGCGTGAGCGACAGGGGCGCAGTGGCGGGCCGCCCCAGGAGCCTGTTCAGCAAGGCCCGAGCCGAAGCCATGTCGGCACGGCTCTGCGCGACACGCGCCTCGGCCCGAGCTCGCTCCAGCGCTGCCGAGTTGCGATCCAGCTCCGGGACATCCCCTGCCGCGAAGCGCCTCGCCGCGGCCTCCTCTAGCGACCGTGCCGCCGCGAGCACCTCCTCCGCAAGCCTCACGAGCGCCTCGCGCCGCACCCACTCCGCCGCCGCGTCCGCGGCCTCGCGCGCCACGCGCAGCTCCACCGCACGCCGGCGGGCCCGCGCTGCCTCCAGCGCTGCTTCCGCCCGCTCCACCCTCAGCCCCCGCTGCCCGGCCACCTGAAGCTGCTGGCTGATCATGAGGGCGAGCTTCCGCTCCCCTTGGGCCTCGGTCACGGCGTCGGTGCCGTACTCCACCTCTAGAGAAGGGTTCTCCCGCACCCACCGAGCATCCGCCGCCAGCTCACCCTCGGCGCCCCCCTCTTCCGCGCGCGCGGCGGCCACCTCGGGGCTCGTCGCCAACGCGTCGCCCACGACGCGCTCCAACGTCCAGGCTGCGCCCTCCACACCGGAGGCGGTAACCAAGACGAGGGAGAGGGTGGTGGCCACAGCGAACATGCCCCCACCCCATCGCAAGTCGCGTACCCGCCCAGAGTCCCGTCATTTCAAGCGCTTGCGCCCGGCTTGGCCCTGCCAGGTGTGACCGTTCACATCACACTGTGACGACCCTGTGCGATTGCACGCGAGCTACCCCACCAGCCGCACCACCACCCTGGTGATCCCGTAGACCAGCGCGGCCGTCAGCGCGGCGGCGGGGATGGTGAAGACCCAGGCCCAGAGGATGCGGCCGGCCACGCCCCACTTCACCGCGCGCCAGCCCTTGGTCGTGCCCACGCCCACGATGGCACCGGTGATGGTGTGCGTGGTGGAGACGGGGATGCCCAGCTTGGCCAGGAAGATGATGGTGACGCCGCCTCCCGTCTCCGCGGCGAAGCCGCCAATGGGCGCCAGCTTCGTCAGGCTGTGGCCCATGGTCCGGATGATGCGCCAGCCGCCGAAGAAGGTGCCCAGGGCGATGGCCGCGTGGCAGGAGATGATCACCCACCAGTCGATGTGGAACTCCCGCTCCTTCCAGATGGTGCCGAAGAGCACCACGGCGATGATGCCCATGACTTTCTGGGCGTCGTTGGTGCCGTGGCTGTAGGAGAAGATCGCGGAGGACACCAGCTGGAGCCGCCGGAACCATGTGTCCACCTTGAGGGGCGTCTGGCGGTGCACCGTCCAGGTGCTTGCCAGCATCATCAGCGTGCCGAGCGTCAAGCCGATGAGCGGCGAGAGCACGATGAAGGCGACGATCTTCAAGATGCCCGCACCCACCAGCCCCTCGAAGCCGAGCACCGGCAGCGTGGCGCCGATCATCCCCCCGGCCAGTGCATGGGACGACGAGGAGGGCAGCCCCCACCACCACGTCAGCAGGTTCCACGCGATGGCGCCCATCAGCGCGGAGAAGATGACCATCAAGACAAACGTCGGGCCCTGGGCCTTCAGCATCTCGAAGTTGATGATGCCCTTGCCCATCGTGTTGGCCACCTGCACGCCGCCGCCGAACGCCGCGATGAAGTTGAAGAAGGCGGCCCAGGCCACGGCCAGGTTCGGCGACAGCACGCGCGTGGACACCACCGTGGCGATGGAGTTCGCCGCGTCGTGGAAGCCGTTGATGAAGTCGAAGATGAGCGCGACGCCGACGATGATAATGACAGCCGTGAGCAGCATGTCAGGAGTGCTCCAGGACCACGCCCTCGATGATGTTGGCGACGTTCAGGCACTTGTCCGTGGCGGTCTCGATGAGATCGTAGATCTCCTTCCACTTGATGATGGTGAGAGTGTCCACGCCGCTCTTGAAGAGCCGGCCCATGCCCGCGCGCAGCGCCTCGTCCGCCTGCGTCTCCAGCTTCTTGATCTCCCTGCACCCGGCGAGGATCTGCTCTGGCTTCTTGATGAGCCGCAGCGCCGCGACGACTTCCCGGACCTTCTCCGCCGACTGCACCAGCAGCCGCGCCAGCTCCGTGGCGTCCGGCAGGCTGGACTGGATCTCGTAGTAGTGGAGCCGGGCCGCAGCCGCGTTCGTCAGATCCAGCACGTCGTCGATCCGGCCCAGCAGGGTGTGGATCTGGGTGCGATCGAACGGGGTGATGAACTGCTTGTGAAGCCGGTTGAACGCCCGGTGCGTCACCTCATCGCCCTTGTGCTCCACATCCTTGAGCGCCTGCACCCGGGCGGCCACGTCCCGGTAGTCGCTCAGGAGGGCGTACAGCATCTTCGCCCCCTCCACCGTCACTGCACACTGGGCGTCGAAGTCGTCGAAGAACTCGTCGGACTTGGGCATCAGCTTCTGGAGCATCCGGCCTCCTGAGCACCCACCTGGGCGGCGGGCGCGGAAAACAGCAGGAGGCCGTGACACGCACGGAGCGCTCCCGTTGCGGGGCCGTGACTATCTCACCTGCAAAGAATCTCCAGTGCTCAGTGCGGGGGGGCCGGATTACACACGGGTTGAAACCGGGAGCCGGGTGGACGGCTCCCTCAGAGCGCTGCCTAGCCCTTGAACGTCCAGTGCCAGTACTCGCCGCGCACGTCGTTCTGGAAGCCGTACTTGCCGGCGTTGTTCTTCAGCCAGTTGTAGGCCTTGGTGTTGTAGCCACCAACGCCTCCGATATCCATGGAGATGCCGCCCTGGTGGTTGGAGTAGCCCGGCTTCGCGGCGAGGTTGCCCGTGCCGTTGAGGTACTTCTGATAGAGCACGCGCTGCTCTTCCATGGAGCGGAAGCCGCTGGTGGCCGACAGGTTGACGCCAGCCGAGCGCGCCGCGGACTGCATCGCCAGGAAGTTCTTCGCCGCGTCCGCCCGCATGTACTTGCCGTTGCCCACCGGCACCACGGTGATCGTGGAGGGCCGGCCGTTGTGGTACGCCGTCACCTGCTTGCCGCCCGCGGGCGTGCCCGGGTTGGACACTCCGCCCGAGCGCAGCGCCGCCCACGTCTGGGGGCCCACCACGCCGTCCGCCGCGAGCCCACGGGAGGCCTGGAAGCTCTTCACCGCCGCCTGCGTCCTCGGCCCGAAGTCCCCGTCCGCCGAGACGTTGTGGCCCTTGCTGCGCAGCAGGTTCTGCAGCTCCGTCACCGCGCCGCCCTTCGCACCCAGGCGCAGGGTGGGCGAGCCCGCGGAGGGCGCCGGAGCCGCGCGCAGCGCCGCCCACGTCTGGGGGCCCACCACGCCGTCCGCCGCGAGCCCACGCGAGGCCTGGAAGCTCTTCACCGCCGCCGTCGTCTTCGGCCCGAAGTCCCCGTCCGCCGCGATGTTGTGGCCCTTGCTGCGCAGCAGGTTCTGCAGCTGCGTCACCGAGGCTCCCTGGGAGCCCTGGCGGAGCGTGGGATCGCTGCGGGCGGCGAAGCTGGTGGCTTGAGTGGCGCGAGCGGCGCTGATGGCGGTCATGGGCAAAGACTCATTTCTTGGAAAGAGAGAACCTGCCCATTTATCCGTCCATGTAGGCCAGAGTTGCTTTAGGGCCTACATTTCGATCGACATGTTTTCCTGGTTTTGCGACGCAGTGCGAAACCCCAGTCATTCCGAGTGCTTGAAGTCCTCGGAGCGGACGGCGTAGCGCTTGAGGAGTCGGTGGAGGCTCTCGCGCTCCATGCCGGCACGCTCGGCCGCGTGCGTCACGTTGCCGCCGAACTCCTGCATGAGGGCCACCAGGTACTCGCGCGACACGGCGTCCCGGGCACTGTCCACGGCCTCGCGGTACGGCAGCTTTGCCAGGCTCTCCGCGGGCAGCGTCCCGCCCACCCCCTGGCCCAGCTCGGGGGGCAAGTCCTGGAGGAGGATGCGCGGCCCCTGGGCCACCGCCACCGCGCGCGCCACCGCGTTCTCGAGCTGGCGCACGTTGCCGGGCCACGCGGAGCCCACCAGGGCTCTGAGTGCCTCCGGAGTGAAGCCCTCCAGCGGGCGCCCTCCCCGGGCCAGGAAGTGCATCGCCAGCAGCGGGATGTCCTCGCGCCGCTCTCGCAAAGCGGGCATCCGCACCGTGAAGACGTTGAGCCGGTAATAGAAGTCCTCTCGGAAGCGGCCCGCGGCTACCTCGGCCTGGAGCTCCCGGTGCGTGGCCGCCACCACCCGCACGTCCACCTTCACGGGCTGGGTGGTGCCCACGCGCCGCACCTCCTTCTCCTGCAGTGCGCGGTTGAGCTTCACCTGCATGGCCAGCGGGAGATCGCCCACCTCGTCCAGGAAGAGCGTCCCGCTGCTCGCCTCCTCGAAGAGGCCGGGCTTCGCCACCGTGGCTCCCGTGAAGGCCCCCTTCGCATGGCCGAAGAGCTCGCTCTCCACCAGCTCCGCCGGCAGCGCGCCGCAGTTCACCGCCACGAAGGGGCCGCCGCGCCGCGTGCTCTCCGCGTGCACCGCTCGTGCTGCCAGCTCCTTGCCTGTGCCTGTCTCGCCCGTCAGCAGCACCGTGAAGTCCCGCGCGGCCCCCTGCGCCAGCAGCGCGCACGTCTGGCGAATCGCGGCGCTGGCGCCCAGCAGCCCGTGGAAGTCCGGGGCCGCTGCCAGCTGCTCCTTCAGCCCCTCTGCTTCACGCCGCTGCCGCCGTCGCTCCAGCGCCCGCGCCACCACCAGGGCCACCTCGTCCGGATCGAACGGCTTGGCCAGGTAGTCGTACGCGCCCTCGCGCATGGCCTCCACCGCCTTGGGGACGCTGGCGTACGCCGTGACGAGCACCACCTCCGTGGCGGGCCACCGGCGCTTCACCTCGCGCAGCACCGCGAAGCCGTCCGCGCCGGGCATCTGGATGTCCGTCACCACCACGTCGAACTCGCGCGAGGCCACCAGCGCCAGCGCGCGCTCCCCATCCGCCGCCGTTGTCACCGCGTAGGCGTCCCCGAGGATGCGCGAGAACAGCTTGAGCATGTTCTCCTTGTCATCCACCACCAGGACGCCAGGCCGGCTTGGCTGCCTCATGCTCCCTCCCCGGCCGGTGGCAGGTGCAGCGTGAAGCGCGCCCCGCCCAGCGGCCCTGTGTCCGCTTCAATCCGCCCGCCGTGCGCGTGGGCGATCGCCTGGCTCACCGCGAGCCCCAGCCCCGTCCCCGAGGACTTCGTCGTGAAGAAGGGCTCAAAGAGGCGTGGCCGATCCTCCAGCTTCACTCCGGGCCCCGAGTCCGACACCGCCACGCTCGCTCCTCCCTCCGTGCGGGGCTCGATGCGCACCTTCACGCGGCCGCCCGCGCCGGCCGCCTCGGCCGCGTTCTTCACCAGGTTGGTGAGCACCTGCCGCACCCGCTGCGGGTGGGCAAACGCCGACGCATCTCCCTCCACGCGCACCTCCACGCCTCCGAGCCGAGCCGCCTCCTGGAGGCGCGCGACAACTTCATCACAGACCTCGCGCAGTGCGAGCGGTTCCACCGCGACCCGGCCCGGCCGAGCCAGATCCAGCAGCCCCTCGACGATCTGCTGGCAGCGGACCGCCTCCTCTTCCACCACCTTGAGATCCTCCGCGAGCGAGCCCTCGGCCTTGCGCTGGAGGAGGCGCACGTACCCGAGGATGACGCCGAGCGGGTTGTTGATCTCGTGCGCCACACCCGCCGCGAGCCGGCCGATGCCCGCGAGCTTCTCATGCTGGACGAGCTGCTCCTGGTGCGCGCGCAGCGCCTCTGTCATGCGGTTGAACTGGGCCGCCAGCCGGCCGAACTCATCTGGTGCGCCCTCGGGGATGCGCGTGTTCAGGTCTCCCTGGGCGAGGCGTGAGGCGCCCTCCGTCAGCCGCGCCACGGGCCGCGCCACCGAGTTGCCGATGTAGAGGCCCACGCCCGCCGCGAACAGGGTGGCTCCGCCGAGGAACAGCATGGCCCAGAGGAAGCTCGCGTGCTCCACCGCGCCCACGTGCTCCTCGAACGAGCCGATGGACGCATCGAACCGTCGCGCCAGCGCATCCGCGCGAGCCTGGATGGTGGCGACCAGCTCCAGCGCGTGCCCGTG
>Ga0190275_10000481_pt1 | contig 35198 bp, 34 predicted proteins | sample Popmic550T_FD_133745 | JGI IMG/M metagenome (GOLD analysis project Ga0190275, IMG submission 133745) | Populus adjacent soil microbial communities from riparian zone of Yellowstone River, Montana, USA - 550 T | ecosystem: Environmental > Terrestrial > Soil > Riparian zone > Trees stand | place... | reverse complement strand
TTCGGCGCGCCGTGGCTTTCTGAACCGAAGACCAAGATATCCCCCGCCTCAAATCGCGCCTCCGGCAGGCGGATGGCGCCGGCGGTCGTAAAGAGGACCAGCCGCCCCGCCAACCCCGCCGCGCACGCCTCCCACCCCGCGTGCCGCGTGACATTCGCGATCGCCGCATAATCCATCCCCGCCCGCTTCAGCGCCCGGTCGCCCCAGGGGAAGCCGCAGGGCTCGATCACATCGACCGGCACGCCGAGGCAAGCGGCGAGCCTGAGGATCGTGCCGACATTGCCGGCCTGGTCGGGCTGGTGGAGCGCGAGCCGCATGCGCGGCCTCTAGCGCCAAAAATGGGGACAGTTACTATTTTTCGCCCGCCGCCGCGGAGCCGGATGGGGCCGCGTTCCGAAAAATAGCAACCGTCCCCAAGGCGGAACCGGCGCACCTCAAAATGGCTGTTGGCAAAGGCCGCCCCGCGCGGCTATCAGGCCCGCCAAGCCGCCCGGGGCCACCGGCGGTGCGGTTTGCTTATCCGGCTTCGGAAATTGTCGAAGGACGCCATGGCTGCGGTTGATCTTAGCGAGGAAGCGGCCCCCCAGGCCGAGCAAGGCGGCGTCCGCCGCCGCGACTTCATCAACATCGCCGCGGTGAGCTTCGCCGGGGTCGGCGGGGCCGCCCTGCTGGTTCCGCTCGTCACCCAGATGAGCCCGTCGGCGGACGTGCTCGCGCTCGCCCAGATCGACGTCGATATCTCCGCGATCGAATCCGGCCAGGCGATAAAGACGATCTGGCGCAAGCAGCCCATCTTCATCCGCAATCTGACCGCGGCCGAGCAGGCGGCGGCGAACGCGGTCGACGCCTCGGGCCTGCGCGATCCGCAGACGCTCGCCGAGCGCACCAAGGAGGGCCACCGCAACTGGCTGATCACGCTTGGCGTCTGCACCCATCTGGGCTGCGTGCCGCTGGGCGCGGCCGAAGGCGAGCAAAAGGGCGAATATGGCGGCTATTTCTGCCCCTGCCACGGCTCGCATTACGACACCGCCGCGCGGATCCGCAAAGGCCCGGCGCCGACGAACCTGGAAGTGCCCGAATATGAATTCCGGACCGACACGTCCGTCCGCATCGGCTGAGGCAGAGAGATATGAGCTTCCCCTGGGCTGAACATTATAAGCCGAAGCACCCCTTCATGCGCTGGATGGACGACCGGCTGCCGCTGCCGCGCCTGGTCTACAATGCGGTCGGCAAGGGCTATCCGGTCCCCAGGAACCTCAACCATTTCTGGAATTTCGGAGTCCTCGCCGGGCTCGCGCTGACGCTGCAGATCGTCACCGGCATCGTGCTCGCCATGCATTACGAGCCCTCGGCCGCGGGCGCCTTCGCCTCGACCGAGCATATCATGCGCGACGTCAACGGCGGCTGGTTCCTCAGATACCTCCACGCCAACGGCGCCAGCTTCTTCTTCATCGTCACCTACATCCACATCTTCCGCGGCCTCTATTACGGCTCCTACAAGCCGCCCCGCGAGATGGTGTGGATGCTCGGCCTGGTCATCTTCCTTTTGATGATGGCGACCGCGTTCATGGGCTATGTCCTGCCCTGGGGGCAGATGAGCTTCTGGGGCGCCAAGGTGATCACCGGCCTGTTCGGCGCGATCCCGCTGATCGGCGAGCCGATCCAGACCTGGCTGATCGGCGGCTTCGCGCCCGACCAGGCGACGCTGACGCGCTTCTTCTCGCTCCATTACCTGCTGCCCTTCGTGATCGCCGGAGTGATCATCCTCCACATCTGGGCGCTGCACATTCCGGGCTCGGGCAATCCGACCGGCGTCGACGTCAAGTCGCCGCAGGACACCGTGCCCTTCCATCCATATTACACCGCCAAGGACGGCTTCGGTGCCGGGCTCTTCCTCCTGCTGCTCGCGGTGATGGTGTTCTTCCTGCCCAATTATCTGGCGCATGCCGACAATTATATTCCGGCCAACAACATGGCGACGCCCGCCGAGATCGTGCCCGAATGGTATTTCTGGCCGTTCTACGCGATCCTGCGCGCCTTCACCTACGATTTCATCCTGCCCGCGAAATTGTGGGGCGTGATGGCGATGTTCGGCTCGATCCTGCTGCTCTTCTTCCTGCCCTGGCTCGACAAGTCGCCGGTGCGCTCGGGCTCCTACCGGCCCAAGTTCCGGATGTTCTTCTGGATCCTGGTCGCCGACGTGCTCGTGCTCGGCTATTGCGGCGGCAAGCCCGCGGAAGAGCCGTTCGTGATGATCAGCCAGGTCGCCACGATCTATTATTTCGCGCATTTTCTCATCATCCTCCCCATCCTTTCCTGGGTGGAGAAGACGCTGCCTTTGCCCAATTCGATCTCGGAAAGCGTGCTGCACGGCGAGGCGGAAGAAGCCGCTCCCGCCGACATCGGCCTCGCCAAGCCGGCAAAAGCGTAAGGGGACGACGCTCTCATGGTTCGCATCTTGGGCATCCTGGTCGGATTGGGCTTCGTCGGCGTCGCCGCCTGGTCGCTGCTGTGGGGCGCCGTCGCCTATCTCAAGGAACCCCCCAGGGAGACGGTCGAGCACCAGTTCCACCACCATGCGCGGGACATCGCCTTTTCGTTCGACGGCCCCTTCGGGCGCTACGACAACCGCCAGCTGCAGCGCGGCCTGCAGGTCTACAAGGAGGTCTGCTCGACCTGCCACAGCCTGCAATATGTCGCGTTCCGCAACTTCCGCGCGCTCGGCTATAGCGAGGCCGAGGTCCGCGCGCTCGCCGACCAGTGGCGGCCGCGCACGCCCTCGATCGGCCCCGACGGGTCGCCGGCCGAGCGCAACTCGGTTCCGGCAGACCGTATTCCGGGCCCCTATCCCAACGAAGCCGCGGCGCGGAACGCCAACAACAAGGCGCTGCCGCCGGATCTGTCGCTGATCACCAAGGCGCGCCACGGCGGCGCGGACTATGTCGTCTCCCTGCTCACCGGCTATCACAGTCCGCCCGCCAATTTGCCGCGCGAGAACCGGCCGGGGCCTGGACTCCACTTCAATCCCTATTTCGCCAATTTGAATATCGCCATGGCGCCGCCGCTTCGCCAAGACGGCCAGGTGACCTATGCGGACGGGACTCGGGCGACGCGCGAGCAGATGGCGCAGGACGTCGCCGCCTTCCTCGAATGGGCGGCCGAGCCCCATGCCGATGCGCGCAAGAACATGGGCCTGGTCGCGCTCATCTTCCTGCTGATGGGCACGATCCTCGCCTACATGGCCTATCAGAACGTCTGGGCCGGCAAGAAGCACTGAGCAATCAGACGGTCATCCCCGCGAAGGCGGGGATCCAGACGGCGTCGGGGGCGACGTGCGGAGCAGCCTGGATTCCCGCTTTCGCGGGAATGACGACCAGAGGACAGGAACTATCCCTAGCTCTTGGTCCGCGGCGGTCAGCCTCGCGGCCCCGACCGGCCGGGCCGGTGCACGGCGATGCCGGCGAAAATCTCGCTCAGCAAAGCGTCGACGAAGCCGGCGTCGATGGGGGCGTGGGCCATGGCCAGGCGGTAGAAGATCGGGCCGTAGATGAGGTCGAGAGCGACTTCGAGATCGACGCCGGCACGGATCTGCCCGGCGGCGACCGCGCGCTTCAACAGGGCGCGGCCTTCGTCGCGCCGGGCCTCGATGAAATAGAGGCGAAAGGCCTTGGAGAGCTCGGTTTCGCCATAGCCCGAGACCAGCATTGCGGCGACGTTGCGGCCGGTCGGCGAGGTGAACAGTTCGGCGAGCGCCCGCAATTGCTCGGCCAGCGCCTGCAGCGGCATATCCGCATGAAGCGGCGCCTCGGCGGCGCGCGTGGCCTCGATCAAGGCCGCCATCGCGACCTCGTAGCGATTGCTCCAATGGCGGTAGACGGTCGGCTTGCCGACCCCGGCGCGGGCCGCGACCCCTTCCATGGTGATCGACAGCAACCCGCCCTCGTCGAGCAATTCGCGGGCGGCGCGCAGGATCGCGCGGCGCGCGCTCTCGCTTCGCGGCCGGCCTCTGCGTCGGGCTGCAAGGGATTGAGATTCCATGTTGACCATTTCTATTATTTACGTAACGATACGTAATGTAAATAGCGAATCGCAGGGAGGCCACGATGATTCTCACACCCTATCTCATCGTCAAGGGCGCGCCCGCCGCGCTCGATTTCTACACGCGCGCATTCGGGGCGAAGGAGGAGATGCGGCTGACCGATCCGGCGGGGCGCATCGGCCACGCCGAAATGACGATCGGCGATTCGGCGTTCATGCTCGCCGACGAGCATGCCGAATTCGGCGCGCTCGGCCCCGCCACGCTCGGCGGCTCGCCGGTGAGCCTGCACCTCGAGGTCGCGGACCCGGATGCGGCGGCCCAGCGCGCGGTCGATGCGGGCGCCACCCTGCTTCGCCCGGTGCAGGACCAGTTTCACGGCAACCGCGCGGGCATGGTCGCCGATCCGTTCGGCCACAAATGGTTCCTCTCGGCCGAGATCGAGAAGATCGGCCCCGAGGAGATGCAGCGCCGCTACGCCGAGCTGATGGCGGGCGAGGAAGCCTGACGGAAGGAAAATAGGGACAGTATATATTTTCCGCGCTCCGCCCTGTCGCCGCGGGACGGCGTGGAAAATATATACTGTCCCTATTTTCTCCGGCTCATGCGGGCGGCCGTCGCTGGATCAGCACGATCGAGGTGAAGGTGAGGACCGGGACGCCGTCCTGGTTGGTCACCACCGTCGCCGAGCGAAAGGAGCCCAGATCGGGCCTGGAGCGCGAGGGGGTCTTGTCGACGATCCTGCTTCGGACGTGGAGCGTGTCGCCCGGGTAGACGGGCTTGAGCCAGCGCAACTCGTCAATGCCCGGCGAGCCCAGCCCCGCCTGCGGCTCGCCCGACATGAGATGCTTGACCGTCACCGCCATCACCATCGCGCAGGTGTGCCAGCCGCTCGCCGCCAGCCGCCCGAAATGGGTCCTGGCGGCCGCCTCGTCGGAGAGGTGGAAGGGCTGGGGATCATATTTGCGCGCGAATTCGAGCACCTCCTCGCGGGTCACTTCGTAGCTGCCGAAATCGCTTTCCTTGCCGATCTCCAGATCCTCGAAATACAACATGAAGGGCTCCCCAATCCGTCATTCCGGCGAAAGCCGGAATCTCCCTTCCTTTTGCAGCGGGAAGAAGGGGGATTCCAGCTTTCGCTGGAATGACGGACCGCCGGCAAAGCCTGATGACAGGCGCCGCGGCGCATGCCAAAGTTCGTTCATGCGGATAAAGATTGCGATCGCGGCCCTGCTCCTGCTGGCTGGCTGCGCGACGGTGAGGCCGGCGGCTCCCACCGCCGTCGAGCCGGTCCAGGTCCGCATCATCGCCTTCAACGACTTTCACGGCGCGCTGCAGCCGCCGCGCTTCGCCATAACCGCCACCGGACCGGACGGCGGCGAGGTCCGCGTGCCCGCGGGCGGCGCCGCCTATCTCGCCTCGGCGATGCGCCGGCTGCGCGAAGGCCACCCCAACAGCATCGCCGTCTCGGCCGGCGACCTGATCAGCGCCTCGCCGCTCGTCTCGGCCGGTTTCCTCGACGAGCCGACCATCCTGGCGATGAACCGCATCGGGCTCGATTATAACGCGGTCGGCAATCACGAATTCGATCGCGGGCGGGCCGAGCTTCTGCGCATGCAGAATGGCGGCTGCGCGCAGAACACCGCCCGCACGCCCTGCCGGCTCGACCCCGATTTTCCCGGCGCCAGCTTCCGCTTCCTTGCCGCCAACGTCCTGACCGAGGACGGGCGCACGCTCTTTCCCCCCTACGCCATCCGCCGCTTCGGCAGCGGCGCGCGAGCCGTGGCGGTCGGCATCATCGGCCTCACCCTGCGCGAGACAGCGACCCTGGTGACGCCGGCCGGCGTGGCCGGCCTCAGCTTCGCCGACGAGGCGGAGAGCATCAACGCGCTGATCCCGCGCCTCAAGGCGGAAGGCGCGGACGCGATCGTGGTGGTGATTCATCAGGGGCTCGACACCGAGGGCCGCTACAACGATCCGACTTGTCCCGGCGTCAGCGGCGATCTGCTCGCGATCCTCGCCCGGCTCGACCCGGCGGTCGATCTGGTCGTCTCGGGCCACACCCATCATGCTTACCTCTGCGACTATGGAGGGATCGATCCGAGCCGGCCGATCCTGGTGACCAGCGCGGAGCGCAGCGGCGCGGTGCTGACCGCAATCGACCTCTCGATCGATCCGGTGCAAAATCGGGTGGTGGCGCGCCGTGCCGATCAGACGATCGTGCAGAGCGAGCCCTTTCGCAATGCGAGCGGTCCGGTCGAGCTCAGCGACCATTTTCCGCGGTTCGCGCCGGATCCGGAGGTGGCCGCACTGGTCGCGCGCTATGTCGACGCCGCAGCGCCGGTCGCCAACCGCGTCGTCGGCCGCCTGCAAGGCGCGGCGCTGCGCGAGAGGGCGCCATCGGGCGAATCGGTGCTCGGCAACCTCATCGCCGACGCCCATCTCGCGGCCACCACCGCGCCCGAAAACGGGGGCGCGCAGATCGCCTTCACCAACCAGACCAGCGTGCGCGCCGACCTGATCCCCGCCGCCGACGGCAGCGTCACCTTCGGCCAGATCTTCACCGCCCAGCCGTTCGGCAACAATCTGGTGGTCAAGCGCTTCACCGGCCGGCAGCTGCGCGCCCTGCTCGAGCAGCAATTCGCCAGCGGCAGCAACACGGTGGAGAGCCCGATCATGCTTCTGCCCTCGCGCGGGGTCACCTACAGCTACGACCTCGCCCGCCCGGCGGGGCAGCGCATTCTCGAGCTGCGGCTCAACGGAGAGCCGATCGCCGACGAGGCGAGCTACCGGGTGACGATGAACAGCTTCCTCGCCACCGGCGGCGACAATTTCACAATCTTCCGGGAGGGCAGCGATGCCAGCGGCGGCGCGCTCGATATCGAGGCGCTGGAGCGCTACATCGCCGCCGGCAGCCCGCTCGTCCCGCCCGCGGCGGATCGGATCACCAGGCTGTCGCCGCGCTGAGCCAGCGGCCTGCGGCGCTCAGCGCGCTTCGAGCACCATGTTGAACGGACCCTCGGTCGCCCGCCGCACGCTGGCGAAGCCGCCGCTTTGGATGACTTCGGTCAGCCGCGCCTGCCCGGCCTGCGCGCCGAGGGCCGCGCCCACCTCCTGGTCGAGCGAAGTGGGGACGCAGATCATCGTCGAGGCATTGTAGTAGAGGCGGCCCACCGGGTTCATATTCTCCGCCGGCCTGTCGCCCGCGATCGGCTCCACGATCATCCATGTGCCGCCCTCGCCGAGGATGCGGCGCATATGCTCGGCGCAGCCTCGCGGATCGCCCATGTCGTGCAGGCAATCGTACATGGTGACGAGATCGAAGCCGTCCTCGCCAATCTCCTTGGCCTTGGCCACCTCGAAGCGGACGCGATCGCCCAGGCCGTGGCCTTCGGCGTGGCGCCGGGCTTCCTCGATCGAAGGCGCGTGGAAGTCGAAGCCGACGAAGCTGCTCTCGGGATAGGCCTCAGCCATCAGCAGCGTCGAAAAGCCGACGCCGCAGCCGACGTCCGCCACTTTCGCACCCTCGCGAAGCCGCGCCTCGACGCCGTCCAGCGAGGGAATCCACGATTGGACGATATTGTTGACATAGCCCGGCCGGAAAAACTGTCCGGTCGCGCAGAACAGGCAGCCGGCATGATCGCCCCAGCGCACGCCGGTGCCGTGGCGGAAGCATTCTTCCACCTTGGGCTCGGCCTCGATCATCGCCGCGACCAGCTCGAAGGCGCCGGCCAGATAGACGGGGCTGTCGGCGACGGTGAACACCATCGCCTGCTCGGGCGAGAGGCTGAAGCGCCCGGTTTCGGAATCGAAATCGATATAGCCGTTGGCGGTCTGCGCCAGCGCCCATTCGCGCACATAGCGCTCGTGCAGCCCGCCGGCGCGCGTCGCAAGCTCTGCGGCGGTCGCGGGTCCCCGGCCCAGCGCCTCGAACAAGCCGAGCCGCAGTCCGATCCGGACCGTCGGCACGCTCATCGCGCCGCCCAGGTCGGTGAGCATCTTGCCGATGAACTCGTTCAGTTTCGCTTCGTCGATCGCGGTAGCCATGATGGGCGCCTCCCCTGTGCTGCGGTCCGGAACGCATATCATTCCGGGCGCCGCCTAGCGAGAGCGCGAGCGGCGGTTAGACGTTGAAGCGGAACAGCAGGACGTCGCCGTCCTGGACGACATAGTCCTTGCCTTCGGCGCGCATCCTGCCCGCTTCCTTGGCGCCCGCCTCGCCGCCGCAGGCGAGGAAGTCGTCGAATGCGATGGTCTCGGCGCGGATGAAGCCTCGCTCGAAGTCGGTGTGGATCGCGCCCGCGGCCTCCGGCGCCTTCGCGCCTTTCTCCACCGTCCAGGCGCGCGCCTCCTTGGGGCCGGCGGTGAAGAAGGTGATGAGGTGAAGGAGGTCGTAGCCGGCGCGGATGATCTGGCTGAGGCCCGTCTCGACGAGGCCGAGGTCGGCGAGGAATTCGGCGCGGTCCGCGGCCGGCATGGTGGCGATCTCAGCCTCGATCGCCGCCGAGATGATGACCGCCTTGGCGCCCTCCGCTTCTGCCTTTTCGAAGACGCGCGCGCTCAGGGCGTTGCCCGAGGCGGCATCGCCCTCGTCGACGTTGCAGACGTAGAGGACCGGCTTGGCGGTGAGCAATTGCGCCCGGTCGAGCGCGAGCTTTTCCTCATGGTCTTTGGGCTCGGTCAGCCGCGCCGGCTTGGAGTCGCGCAACAACTCCAGCGCCTGGCCAAGCACGCTGGCCTGTATCTTGGCTTCCTTGTCCCCCTGCTGCGCTTTCTTGACCAGCGCCGGGACTCGCTTTTCGAGGCTTTCGAGGTCGGCGAGCATGAGCTCCGTTTCCACGGTCTCGGCATCGGCCACGGCATCGACGCGGCCCTCGACATGGGTCACGTCGCCGCCCTCGAAGCAGCGCAGCACGTGGACGATCGCATCGACCTCGCGGATATTGCCGAGGAACTGGTTACCCAGCCCCTCGCCGGTCGAGGCGCCGCGCACCAGCCCGGCGATGTCGACGAATTCGAGCTGAGTTTCGATCACCTGCGCCGATTTGGCGATTCTCGCGACCTCGTGGAGTCGCGGATCGGGAACTGCGACGCGGCCGACATTGGGCTCGATCGTGCAGAAGGGATAATTGGCCGCCTGCGCCGCCGCCGTCTCGGTCAGCGCGTTGAACAGGGTGGACTTGCCGACATTGGGCAGCCCGACGATCCCGCAACGAAAACCCATTTGATGTCCCGATGATGTGATTGGAAACGGGGCAAGGCCCGCGCGCCCGGCTCCGTTAGCCGTTGCGCTTGGCGATTGCCAGCTTAGTGTCGGCGTCCATGAAACCGCTCCTCGCCGCCCTCCTGCTCCTCTCCGCCACCCCGGCCCTCGCCATCGATCCGCCCGCGCAGGTGCTGCAAGGCACGGTGGCGCAGGACGGCCTCGTCCCGGTCCACGTCGACCGGCGTCAGGGGCGGATCCTGCTGTCGCTGCCGGCGCCCGACGCGCAGGGGATAGCCGGGCGGTTCGTCTACGTCGCCTCGCTGGAGACCGGCTTGGGCTCGGCGCCGATCGGGCTCGACCGCGGGCTTGCCGGCGGCAGCAAGATCCTCGTCTTCCGCAGGGTGGGGCGCAGGATCGTCGCCGAGATCGAGAATAGCCGCTTCCGCGCCACCGGCGCGCCCGCGGCCGAGCAGGTGGGCGTGCGCGACAGCTTCGCTTATTCGACGCTGTGGATGGGCGACATCGCCGCCGAGACGCCGGACGGCCGGCTGATCGTCGACGTGGCGGGCTTCCTCACCCGCGACGAGATCGGCATCGCCACTGCGATCAAGGATGGCGGAGGCGGCGAATTCCGGCTCGCGGCCGAGCTCAGCGTCGCCGATCCCGCCTCGGTCCGCGTCTTCCCCGACAATATCGAGCTCGAGGGCCGGCTCACCTTCACCGCGACGGTGCCGGCCGCCGAGGTGAACAATATCGCGCCCGCCACGGGCAATCTCAGCTTCGTGGTCCGCCACAGCCTGATCCGGCTGCCGCCGCCGGGCTACCGCCCGCGCCGCTTCGATCCGCGCGCGGGCACCTTCGGCAGCCAGGTGGTCGATTTCGGCCAGCCGCTCGGCCGGCCGATCGTCTACGAGCTCGCCAACCGCTTCCGGCTCGAGAAGACCGAGCCGGGCGCCGCGCGCTCGCGGGTGCGCCGCCCGATCATCTTCTACGTCGACCGCGGCGCGCCCGAGCCGATCCGCGCCGCGCTGATCGACGGGGCGGGCTGGTGGCGGGAGGCGTTCGAGGAGGCGGGCTTCATCGACGCCTTCAGGGTGGAGCTGCTGCCCGAGGGCGCCGATTCGCTCGACGTTCGCTACAACGTCATCCACTGGGTCAACCGCGCCACCCGCGGCTGGTCCTACGGCCAGGTGGTGGAGGATCCCCGCACCGGCGAGATCATCCGCGGCCAGGTCCTGCTCGGCTCGCTCCGCGTGCGCCAGGACATGCTGATCTATGAAGGCCTGGTCGGCGCCGCGCGGACCAATGACGGCAGCGCCAACGATCCGGTCCGGGTCGCGCTCGCCCGCATCCGGCAGCTCGCCGCGCACGAGGTCGGCCACGCGCTCGGCCTTTCGCACAATTTCGCCGCGAGCCTCCAGGGCCGCTATTCGGTGATGGATTATCCGGCGCCCCGCATCGCCCTGGTGAACGGCGCTCCGGACCTTTCGGACGCCTATGGCACGGGTGTCGGCCGCTGGGACCGGTTCGCAATCGCCTGGCTCTACGGCGCCGAGAGCGACGAGGCGGCCGAGCCCCTGATGCGGGCCGCGCTCGCGGAAGGTTTGCTCTATGTCGGCGACGGCGAGGCGCGGCCGCCGTCCGCCGCCCATCCCGCGGGCAGCCTGTGGGACGAACATGCCGAGCCGGTGGCGGAGCTCAGGCGGATGCTCGAGGTGCGCGCCGCCGCCGTCTCCCGCTTCGGCCCAGCCGCGCTCTATCCGGGCGAGCCGGTCGCCAATTTGCGCCGCAAATTCGTTCCGATCTGGCTGCTGCACCGCTACCAGGTCGAGGCCGCGGCCAAGCTGATCGGCGGCGTCGATTTCGCCTATGCGCTGAACGGCGACGGCCGCGAACGGGCCAATCCGGTCGCGCTCGACCGTCAGCGCCGCGCGCTCGACGCGCTGATGGCGGCGCTGGAGCCGGAGGCGCTCGCCGTGCCGGCGGCGCTGCTGCCTTATCTCTCGGCGGGCTGGTCGGGGAGCCCGGACCGGCAGGAGACAATCGAGATATTCCGCACCGCCGGCGGGCCGGTCTTCGATCCGTTCGTCGCCGCGGAGGTCGCGGCTCAGGTGACGCTGGGCAATCTGCTCGTCCCCGAGCGGCTCAACCGGCTCGAGATCCAGTCCATCGCCGATGACGAGCATCTCGGCCCCGCCGACATTTTCGAGCGGCTGATCGGGCGTGCGACCCGCATCGATGTCCCGAACCAGGCGTTGCAGCGGCGGACCGGCACAGCGATCATCCTGGCGCTGGCCCGGGTGCAGCGCGATCCGGCGCTCTCGCCGACTGTGGCGCTTGCGCTTTCGGACAGGCTCCAGCTCCTCGCCACCGAACTCTCGCGCACCGGCGGCGGCGGCGCGCAATCGGAATGGACGCGCGGCCTGGGCCGCCTGCTCGGCGACCGCGAGTCGCTCACCGCCGCGCTCGCGGAAGCGCGCCGGACGCCGCAAATCCCGCCGGGCATGCCGATCGGCGGCGCGCAGCACGATTGGTGAGAGAGCCGGGCCGCAAATTACGGGGACACTATACTTAATTCAATAATCGCACGCAATTAAGTATAGTGTTCCCGTAATTCCGACTCCCTGCCGGGTAGGCCGATCGGCGGAGCGGAGGATGACGGGTGAGACAAGGCCGCGGGTCGAGTTCGCTCTAGCCGATCCGCCAGGGCGGGAAGCGGCGGTTCTCGCCGGCGAAATAGAGACAGATGACGTTGCCCGACGGGTCGGCCAGCCGCGCCTCGCGCCAGAGCCAGCCCTGGTCGATCGGCGGGTGGATGAGAGGCAGGTCGAGCGCCGCCACGAACGCATCGACGTCGTCGACCTCGAAATAGATGGTGGTCGTCGAGTCCACCCGGTCAGCGGCGTGGATCGAGAAGGTCTCGCCGGATGGCGTCTCGAAGCGGGCGTAACGCGGCGGCGAAGCGACGATCTGGACGAGGCCGAGCCGGGTGTAGAACTCCACGGCCGCCGCATAATCGGTGACGCTGACGGTGACTTGGTTGAGCCTCATCCCCCGTCCTGCAGCCTGAGCGCCACATCGCTCATGAACCGCGCGTCCTCCCCCTTGGCGAGCCATTCCGCCTCGGCGGCGATGGCGGCGAGGAGGTCGGAGAGCGGCTCGTGCTCCGCCTTGGCGTAATTGCCGAGCACATATCTGGTGACCCTGTCCTTGTGGCCGGGATGGCCGATGCCGATCCGCACCCGGCGGAAGGCGTTGCCGATATGGGCTTCGGTCGAGCGCAGCCCATTGTGGCCAGCGGTGCCGCCGCCCGTCTTCACCTTGACCTTGAACGGGGCGAGATCGAGCTCGTCGTGGAAGATCGTGACGTCGCCGATCTCCTTCCTGAAATAGTCCATCGCCGCGCGGACCGAGCGGCCGCTATCGTTCATGAAGGTGGCTGGCTTCAGCAGGAGGATGCGCTCAGCCCCGATCCGGCCCTGCTGGGCCCAGCCCGAAAAGGCCTTCTTGGGCGGATCGAAGCCGTGCACCTCGGCGATCGCGTCCACCGCCATGAAGCCGACATTGTGCCGCTGCATCGCGTAGGACGCGCCGGGATTGCCGAGGCCGACCCAGATCTGCACGGGCGCGAAATCCCCCATATCGTCCGCCTCGGGGGCCGAGGCGGGCTGGCCCGGCGCCTCCGCCGGCTTCACGCCGAACAGGGAGCCGAGCCAGGAGACAATCGACAAGTTTATTCCTCGCCGCCGCCCTCGGCAGCGGCCTCGCCTTCCTCGCCGACCAGCGGCACTTCGGCCGTCTCCGGAGCGGCGGCCAGGGCCGCGGCATCCTCGGCGTCCATCTTGAGCCCGGACGGGGCGACGATGGTGGCGATGGTGAAGTCGCGGTCGGTGATCGCCGATTCGGTGCCCTTTGGCAGAGTGACCGCGCTGATGTGCAGCGAATCGCCGATGTCGAGGCCGGCGAGGCTGATCTCGATCTCTTCCGGAATCTCGGCCGCGTCGCAGACGAGCTCGAGCTCGTGGCGAACCGTGTTGAGCACGCCGCCGCGCTTGAGGCCCTTCGACTTGTCCTCGTCGGTGAAGCTGATCGGCACCGCGACGGTGACCTTGGCATGTTCGGAGATGCGCAGGAAATCGACATGCAGCGGCCGGTCGGTGACCGGGTGGAACTGGACGTCCTTGGGAAGCGTGCGGGTGGTCGCGCCGCCGGCGTCGATCATCACCACCGAGTTCATGAAGTGGCCGGTGGACAGAGCCTTGACCAGCAGCTTCTCCTCGAGGTGGATCGAGAGGGGCTCTTCGTTGTTGCCGTAGACGACGGCGGGGACGCGGCCTTCGCGACGCAGCACACGGGAGGCTCCCTTGCCAGCCCGTTCGCGCGTCTCGGCCGACAGCGTAAGCTGTTCGCTCATTGCATGTCTCCAAGTAGCGGGTTCATAAAAATCCCGCTCACGCCTCCAGGGATGACCATGAACGGGGAGGCGCGCCTATAGGGGAAGGGGCGGGAGGTGGCAAGCTTGGTCCCTCCCCGGCCGGAGCCGGGGAGGATCAGGGGGCTATTGCACCGTCGCATGGGGCACGCGTTCGCTTCTTATCCCGTGCGCCCCGAGCACCGCCTGGACGCTGTCGCGTCCGGCGAGATGGGCGGCGCCGACGGCGATGAACACCGTTCCGGGCCGCTCCAGGCGGTCGTGGATCCAGCGCGCCCAGGCCGCGTTGCGGTTGGTGAGCATGACCCGATGGAGGAGCGGGCTGCCGTCGCCATAGCTTTCCATGAGCCGCGCCAGCGCCTCGGGGTCGCCGGTCGACCAGGCGGCGAGCATCGGCGCGAGGATCTGGTCCGTATTATCGAGCTGGCGCAGCGTGCTGCGCAGCTCGGCGAGCTGGAGAACCTCTGGCAGATTGTCGAACAGGCGCACCTGCCATTCGAGGCCCTCGAGCTCGCCGACCGGCATGTTGCGCTCGGCGGCGGCGCGGGTGAGGACGGTCTCGACCCCGTTGGCGGCGTCCAGGCCGCTGCGCTGGGCGGCGGTCGCCGACAGCATCATGGAGGCGAACCAGGGCTCGAACCGGTCGAACACCGCCGCCGGGATGCCGAGCGGCCTGACCGCGCGGACGAGGGCCTGATTCTCCGCCGGGGTCAGCCGGTCGGAGAGCTTGCGGCCGGTCGTGTCGACGCCGTAGCGCATAATCGTCGGCACAACGGACATCGGATCGGCGGGGATGATCGCCTCCATCACCAGCGAGTCGGAGGCATCGAACGCGGTCTTGACCTCGTCGTTGAACCAGGGCCGCCCGTCGAGCAAATGGATGGTGCCGAAGAGGTAGATGGTCGTATCGGCGTCGCGCACCACCCAGAGCGCCGGATTGGCGTCGGGAAGAGGCGGCGCGGCCGGCGCCGCGGGAGCAGGCGCCGCCGCCGGGCCCACCGGCGCGGGAGCGGGGGCGGGGTCGGGCGCGTCCTGGGAGAGCGCGGCGGTCGAGGCCAGGGCCAGCACCGCCGCCAGAAAGAGTTTCTTCACGAGCATTCCTTTTTCGAGCGCGAGGTTCAACGAATCGCCCTTCACAGATAGGGGCGGGGTCGAACGACATAAAGGGCGATGCCCAAAGACCCTTTCTCAGACGCGCCAGCTCTCCCGATGGCCGCCATCGTCGAAAATATCCTCGATGCCCGCGCCGAACAGCCGCGCCAGCCGAAAGGCTACAGGCAAGCTCGGGTCATGCTTGCCGGTCTCGATCGCGTTCACCGCCTGGCGCGACACGCCGATCCGCCCGGCAAGCTCCGCCTGGCTCCAGCCATGCTCGGCCCGCAACACGCGCAAGCGGTTTTTCATAGCGACATCATGTCATGTAGGCCTGATGATATGTCATTGAAGCATGACTACATCACGAACCGACGTATGTCAATTTTACCTGACATATAGACAAGATATCGCCATAAAGGCGCCCCTGTGTTCCCTTATAAGGGAGCTCCCTTATAAGGGAACACTATGGTCCGGCGGCTTGGCGGCCTTGCGGTCTGCGGTCTGCGGTGGCGAGGATTCGTTTCTCGTTTCGCACGTCCGCGAGAGCGAGCCGCGCCGAGGCCGGTTGCTTCAGTTTGGCCGCCCGTTGCTTCAGTTGAGCCGCCGCACAACGAAGCCGCGGCTTTCAAGCATCGACTGCACGGAGACCCGGCCGGCGAGATGGCCGGCGCCGACCGCGAACAGGACTGTGCCGGGGCGGTCGAGCCGCGCCGCCAGCCAGTCGGCGAAATTGCGGTTTCGCCGCGTCACCAGCGTCTCGAACAGTTCGGGCGGGAGCGATTCCATCTGGGCGGCGATGCCTTCGAGATTGCCGTTGACCCAGTCGGTCTCGTCGGGATCGCCGGCCTCGTCGCCGCGCGCATAGGCGTCGATCGTCTCGTCGAGCATCGCCTGCTGCACCGGCAGCGGCATGCCGCGAAAGGCGTCGATCTGGTCGGCTGCGGTCTCGACGCCCGTGATCGGCCGGCCGTTTGCGCGGAATTCGGCGGTCAAGACCTCCTCGACGCCGGGCAAAGCGGCCGCGGCTGCGGCGAGGTCGGGCGCGCCTTCGCCCGCGCCGTCTCCGGCTCCGGTATATTCGCGCGCCATCTGGCCGACCCCCAGGATCACCGCCACCGCCCAGGTCTCGAGACCGTCGAGGCTGCCTTCGGGGACCTGGAGGTCGCCGAGCAGGCGGGCCAGGGCCGCTCGCCGCTCGGGCGTCACCCGCTGCAGAACCGGCACCGATTTGCCGAGCTGCATCGCCCCGAACGCTTCCGGTCCGCTCGCGGCCATCTCGGCGTCGTCCAGCTCGAGCACCAGCTCCCTGGCTTCGCGGACCACCCGGTCCAACGTCACCGAGCGCCAGCGCAGGCCGGGATGGAGGACGTGGACGGTGCCGAACAGATAGATGCGCGTGTCGGCGTCCGCGAGCAGCCAGATCGCCGGGCGCGGCTCTCCGCGCGGCGCGGCCGCGGCCGGCGGCTGGAGCGCCGGAGCCGGAGCCGGAGCCGGAGCCGCCAAGAAGGGCGCCGCGAGCCACAGAGCGGCGATCGATCCGGCCAGCTTCATCCGGCTCCAGCGCGTCGTCATGTCCTTCGAAATCCCTCTTATTTCCGGCTTCCTTGACCCATCCTGCCCCATGCGCCAAAGCGAAGCGACCTTTTGTTGCACCCGCGAAGGCGAAATTTTGGGCGCTCCTTTGTCTTTCCAGCGGCTGATCCTGACCCTCCACGACTATTGGAGCAAGCAGGGCTGCGTCATCCTCCAGCCCTACGATCTGGAGATGGGCGCCGGCACCTTCCATCCGGCGACCGCCCTGCGCGCATTGGGCCCCGATCCGTGGAAGGCCGCCTTCGTCCAGCCCTCGCGCCGCCCGACCGACGGGCGCTATGGCGAGAATCCGAACCGGCTCCAGCATTATTACCAATATCAGGTGATTCTGAAGCCGAGCCCGCCGGACCTGCAGGCGCTCTATCTGGGCTCGCTGGCGGCGATCGGCGTCGATCCTCTCAAGCACGACATCCGCTTCGTCGAGGACGATTGGGAGAGCCCGACTTTGGGCGCCTGGGGACTCGGCTGGGAGGTCTGGTGCGACGGCATGGAGGTCACGCAGTTCACCTATTTCCAGCAGGTCGGCGGCTATGACTGCAAGCCGGTCGCGGGGGAATTGACCTACGGGCTCGAGCGGCTCGCCATGTATATCCAGGGCGTCGATTCCGTCTACGATCTCAAGTTCAACGAGGAGGGGGTGACCTATGGCCAGGTCTTCCTCGAGAATGAGCGCGAGTTCAGCGCCTATAATTTCGAGGTCGCCGACACGGACAGCCTGTTCGACCGCTTCCGCCAGGCGGCCGAGGAATGCCGGCGCTGCATCGAGGCGAAGCTGCCGCTCCCCGCCTACGACCAGGCGATCAAGGCGAGCCACATCTTCAACACGCTCCAGGCCCGCGGCGTGATTTCGGTCGCCGAGCGCCAGGCCTATATCGGCCGCGTGCGGGATCTGGCCAAGGGGTGCTGCGCGGCCTGGATGGAGAAGAACGGGTGGGCGGCGTGAGGGGATCGGGCTTTCTTCCCCCTCTCCCATTTGGGGAGAGGGAGGGGCCCGCCGCGAAGGGCCTCCCATCAAAGTACTACTTTGATGGGGACCCGAAGCGGTGGGAGGGTGAGGGCAATCGCGCCATCGCCCATTCCCTCACCCTCCCAATGCTGGCGCAATGGGGCCCTCCCTCTCCCCAAATGGGAGAGGGAAATTGAGCGATTTCCTGCTCGAGCTTCTCTCCGAGGAAATCCCGGCCAGGATGCAGGACAAGGCGCGCACCGATCTGGCGCGGCTGTTCGACGAGCAACTCGCCGACGCCGGGCTGAAGGCCGAAGCCATCGAGACCTTCGCCACCCCGCGCCGGCTCGCCCTCATCGCCCGCTGCCTGCCCGAGCGGACCGAGGCGGTCAGCGAGGAGATCAAGGGCCCGCGCACGGTAGCGCCGCCGCAGGCGCTCGAGGGGTTCCTGCGCAAGACCGGGCTCACCCGGGACCGGCTCGTCGAGCGCGAGGGCATCTGGTTCGCCACCGTCGAACGCCCGGGCCGCGCCACCGCCGAAATCCTCGCCGAGGCAGTCCCGGAGATAGTCCGCGCCTTCCCTTGGCCCAAGTCAATGCGCTGGGGCGAGGCGTCGGTCTCGACCGAGAGCATCCGCTGGGTCCGGCCGCTGCAGGGCATTGTCGCTTTGTTCGGCGAAAAGGTGGTCGAATTCGAGATTGCGGGGATCAAATCCGGCGCGGCGACGGTCGGCCACCGCTTCCATCATCCCGGCACGATCACGCTCGGCGGCGCCGGCGATTATGTCGAGAAAATGCGCGTCTGCCACGTCATCGTCGATCAAGAAGAGCGCAAGGAGATCATCCGCAAGGATAGCGCGAAGCTTCAGCGCAAGACGAAGGTGGTGCCAGACGAGGCTTTGGTCGCGGAAAATGCCGGCCTGACGGAATGGCCGGTGCCGCTTAAGGGTGATTTCGACGCGGCTTTCCTCGCGCTCCCGCCCGAATTGATCCAGCTGACCATGCGGGTGAACCAGAAATATTTCGCCTGCCAGGATGAGGCGGGCAACCTTTCCAACCGCTTCGTCTTTGTCGCAAATATCGCCTCGAGCGATCCCGAAGCGGTGATCGCCGGCAACGAGAAGGTGCTCGCCGCGCGCCTCGCCGACGCCAAGTTCTTCTGGGAGCAGGACCTCAAGGTGCCGCTCGCCGAGCAGGCCGCCAAGCTCGACCAGATCGTCTTTCACGAAAAGCTCGGCACCGTCGCCGACAAGGTCGAGCGCGTCGCCAAGCTCGCCCAGTGGCTGGTCCAGGAGCGGCTGATCAAGGGCGCGGACATCGCCGAAGTCCAGACTGCCGCCCGCCTCGCCAAGGCGGATCTGGTGACCGAGATGGTCGGCGAGTTTCCGGAGCTGCAGGGTGTGATCGGCGGCTATTATGCCCGGGCGCAGGGGCAAAGCGACGCGGTCGCCGACACGATCCGCGACCATTACAAGCCGGCGGGGCAAAGTGACGAAGTGCCGACCGCGCCCGTGACCGTCGCGGTCAACATCGCCGACAAGCTCGACACTTTGGTCGCCTTCTTCTCGATCGGCGAGAAGCCGACCGGCTCGCGCGACCCGTTTGCGCTGCGCCGCGCCGCGCTCGGCTTCCTGCAGATCCTGACCAGGACGGGCCTGCGCCTGCCGCTCTCCGACGTGCTGGTCCAGGCCGCGGTGCTCAACGTCGTCTCGCGGCTCGGCGCGCTTTCATCGGTGACCTTTCCGGACCTGCTCGATTCGGACCAGCACGAGCATGAGATCACCGCCGAGGTCGGCACCTTCACCTATCGCCATGGCGACCGCGTCGTCGTCCGCTGGAAGGCGGCGCTCACTCCCAATATCGAGCGCGGCAGGATCATCGAGGAGGTCGAGGACCTGGCCGAGGCGATCCTCGATTTCCTCGAGGACCGGTTGAAGGTTCAGCAGCGCGAGGCGGGTGTCCGCCACGATCTGATCGACGCGGTCTTCGCTTTGGGCGGGGAGGACGATCTCGTCCGGCTGCTCGCGCGGGTGAAGGCGCTGCAGAATTTCGTCGAATCGCCGCAAGGGTCCGATCTCCTCGCCGGCTACAAGCGCGCCGCGAATATCCTCAAGAAGGAAGGATGGGGCGAGCATAAAGAGTCCGTTCGTCCCGAGGCTGGATATGCTCCCCAAACCGAGGAATCGGACCTGGACGACGCGCTCGACGCGGCCGTGCCCAAGGTCAAAGCGGCGCTCGAGGACGAGGAATATGAGCGGGCGATGGCGGCGCTCGCATCCTTGCGCGGGCCCGTCGACGCCTTCTTCGACAAGGTCATTGTCAACGATCCCGATCCGGCCAGGCGCGAGGTCAGGCTCAACCTGCTCGCGCGGATGCGCGACGCGGTCCACCGTGTCGCCGATTTCTCCAGGATCGAAGGGTAATGGGCGGCGTTCTTGAGGAGATCTCCTCCGCGCAAAATGGTGTTCCCCTCCTCGGAGATTCGAGATGAGCCGCTTCGTCTACCGCTTCGGCGGCGGCATCACCGACGGCGAGGCGGGCAACAAGGACTTGCTCGGCGGCAAAGGCGCCAATCTTGCCGAAATGGCGGCGATCGGCCTGCCGGTGCCGCCGGGCTTCACCATCGCGACACCGGCCTGCGCGCTCCATGACGAACGAGGGCCAGGCTTTCGCGACGCGCTCGCCGCTGGCGTCGCCGAGGGGATTGCCCATGTCGAGCAAGTGACCGGCAAGAGGTTCGGCGACGCCGCCGATCCGCTGCTGGTCTCGGTCCGCTCGGGCGCGCGGGTATCGATGCCGGGGATGATGGACACGGTCCTCAACCTCGGCCTCAACGACGCGACGGTGCGCGGCCTTGCCGCCGCCTCGGGCGACGCGCGCTTCGCCTGGGACAGCTACCGCCGTTTCATCCAGATGTATGCCGACGTGGTCCTCGGCCTCGATCATGGCGCCTTCGAGGAGGCGCTGGAGATCGCCAAGGAGGATAAGGGCGTCCATCTCGACACCGAGCTGGAGGCCGCCGACTGGGAGCGGCTGACCGCGCGCTATCACGAACTGGTCGAGGAGCTGTGGGACAAGCCCTTTCCGCAGGACGTGCACGACCAGCTCTGGGGCGCGATCGGAGCGGTGTTCGGCTCGTGGCAGTCGGAGCGGGCCAGGACCTACCGCCGCATCCACCACATCCCCGGCGACTGGGGCACGGCGGTCAACGTCCAGGCGATGGTGTTCGGCAATATGGGCGAGACCTCGGCGACCGGAGTCGCCTTCACCCGCGATCCATCGACCGGGGAGCGCGCGCATTACGGCGAATATCTGATCAACGCCCAGGGCGAGGACGTCGTCGCCGGCATCCGCACCCCCCAATATCTGACGCGGGGCGCGCGCGAGCGGGCGGGGGCGAAGGCCCCGTCGATGGAAGAGACGATGCCCGAGGTGTTCGCACAGCTCGCCCGCGTCTTCGACCTGCTCGAACGCCATTATCGCGACATGTAGGACATCGAGTTCACCGTCGAGCGCGGCAGCCTGTGGATGCTGCAGACCCGCTCGGGCAAGCGCACCGGCAAGGCGGCTTTGCGCATCGCCGTCGACATGGCCGAGGAGGGGCTGATCACGCGGGACGAGGCGGTGCTGAGGATCGATCCCGCCGCGCTCGACCAATTTCTCCACCCGACGCTCGACCCCAAGGCCGACCGCAAGGTGATCGCCAAGGGCCTGCCCGCCTCGCCCGGCGCGGCCGGCGGCAAGGCGGTGTTCGACGCCGACACCGCCGAGAAATGGGCCGCGGCCGGCGAGAAGGTGATCCTCGTCCGTACCGAGACCTCCCCTGAGGACATTCACGGCATGCACGCCGCGCAGGGCATCGTCACCGCGCGCGGCGGCATGACCAGCCACGCCGCCGTGGTCGCGCGCGGCATGGGCCGGCCCTGCGTCTCGGGCGCCGGGATGCTCGCCATCGATCACAAGGCAAGGCGCATGCGCGTCGGCGGCCATGTCATCGAGGAAGGCGAGATCATCACCATCGACGGCGCCTCGGGCGAGGTCATGCTCGGCGCCGTGCCGACGGTCCAGCCCGAGCTGGTCGGCGATTTCGGAACGCTCATGGCCTGGGCCGACTCCGTGCGCCGGCTGCGCGTGCGCGCCAATGCCGAGACGCCGCTCGATTGCCGCACGGCGCGCGAGTTCGGCGCGGAAGGGATCGGGCTGTGCCGCACCGAGCATATGTTCTTCGATTCCGAGCGGATCATGAACGTGCGGCGGATGATCGTCGCCGAGGACGAGGCCGGGCGCCGCGCCGCGCTGGCCGATCTGCTCCCCGCCCAGCGCGGCGATTTCGCAGAGATCTTCAGGATCATGGCGGGGCTCCCCGTCACCATCCGCCTGCTCGATCCGCCGCTGCACGAATTCCTGCCGCAGGCTGAGCAGGACATCGCCGAAGTCGCTGCGGCGGCCGGCGTCACCATCGACATGCTTCGGCGCCGGATCTCCGAATTGCACGAGTTCAACCCGATGCTCGGCCATCGCGGCTGCCGGCTCGGCATCACCTATCCCGAGATTTACGAGATGCAGGCCCGCGCCATCTTCGAGGCGGCGCTCGAGGTGGCCGAAGCGCCGATCCCCGAGGTGATGGTTCCGCTCGTCGCCACCAGAGCCGAGCTCGCCATCATCCGCGCGCTGATCGAGCGTACCGCCGAGGCGGTGTTCGCGGAGAAGGGCCGCCGGGTCGACTATCAGGTCGGGACGATGATCGAGCTGCCCCGCGCCGCTCTGGCCGCGGGCGCGATCGCGCAAGAGGCCGAATTCTTCAGCTTCGGCACCAACGACCTCACCCAGACCGCTCTGGGCGTCAGCCGCGACGATGCCGGGCGCTTCCTCACCCAATATGTCGAAAAAGGCATCTTCCCGCGCGATCCCTTCGTCAGCATCGACGTCGAGGGCGTCGGGGAGCTGATCTCGATTGCGGCGGAGCGGGGGAGGGCGGCGCGGCCGGGGCTCAAGCTCGGCATATGCGGCGAGCATGGCGGCGACCCGGCGAGCATCGCCTTTTGCGAGGCGGCCGGCCTCGATTATGTCAGCTGCTCGCCCTATCGCGTGCCGGTCGCCCGGCTGGCGGCCGCGCAGGCGGCGCTGCGGAACGCAGCCTAGAGCGGCCCAGGCTCGTCCCGATCGCGGCGGCGGGCCTCGTCGCGGGCCGCGGCGTCTCGGGGCGTTTCCAGATCGTCCGCATCGCGGCGGCGGGCCTCGTCGCGGGCCGCGGCGGCGCGCAGCGTATCGGCTTCGTCCGCATCGCGGCGGCGGGCCTCGTCGCGGGCCGCACCAGTGCGGAGCGTATCCGCCTCGGCGCCGTCGCGGCGGCGGGCTTCGTCGCGGGCGGCGGCATGGCGGAGCGTATCCATCTCGGCGCCGTCGCGGCGCAGGCGCTCATTCTCCGCCTCAACCGCCTCGCGCCGCGCAACCTCCTCGCGGTAGCGCAGCCGCCATTTGGGGCTGGCGAGCATCGCCATGCCGAGCACCAGGCCGAGCAGGAAGACGAGTGCCAGGATCAGCCACTGGTCCAGCGTGAAAATGGTCATGCGGCGCTCCCTGCGTGATCGTCGCAGAGTTCAACCGCGCACGGCGCGCGATGGTTCCGCCTCCGGCCCTAGTTGCCGCCGATCAGCGAGTCGTTGATCGAGCAGGCGGCGGGGCCCAGGATGACGATGAACAGCACCGGCAGGATGAACAGGATCAGCGGCACGGTCATGATCGCGGGCAGCCGCGCCGCTTTTTCCTCGGCGCGCATCATCCGCTCGTTGCGGAACTCGGCGGAAAGAACACGCAGCGCGCTGGCCAGCGGCGTGCCGTATTTCTCGGTCTGGATCATGGTGGTGACCACGCCGCGGACCGAATCGAGGTCGATCCGCTTGGCGAGATTCTCGAAGGCGAGCCGGCGGTCGGTGAGGAAGCCCAGTTCGATCGAGGTCAGGGCGAATTCGTCGCCGAGCTCGGGATAGGCGCGGCCGAGCTCGCGCGACACGCGGGCGAAGGCGGCATCGACGGTGAGGCCGGCCTCGGCGCAGATGACGAGCAGGTCGAGCGCGTCGGGCAGGCCCTTGCGGATCGCCGCGGTGCGCTTCTGGACCTTGTTCTTCAGCCACAGATCGGGCGCCTTGTAGGCGAGGATGAAGGTGCCGGCGACGAGGGCGTATTTCTTGAACGAACCCCACTCCGGGAAATAATCGACATAATAGACCAGGAAGAGGATGCCGGTGCCGAACACGACGGGCATCACGAAGCGGGCGAAGATGACGACGAAGGCGAGGTCCTTGGAGCGGACGCCGGCCTGCATCAGCCGTGCCTGCGCCTTCACCACCTGCTCTTCCTGCAGCATCTTCAGCGACGACAGCAGGCCGCGGACCTTGTCCGCCATCTCGTTCTTGTTGGTGATCGCCTTGCGGCGCTTGCTGGTCGAGGCGACGATGCCGGCCTTCAATTGCTCGCGCCGCTCGTTGAGCGCCTTCACCCTCTTGCCCATCGGGTCGCGGACGGTGGTGGCGGCATAGATGGCAACCAGCACGGCGAGCGTCGCCACGGCAGCGAGAATGCTCGCCACCATCACGACGTCGATCCCCATGATCGTCGGGCCCTGCGGGGTCTCCATCTTGATTCAGTCCCTCTCGCTCAAATCTCGAAATTGATCATCTTGGCCATGATGAACGCGCCGATCCCCATCCATACCAGGCCGACGCCGCCGGCGATCATCAGCCGCTGGTCGGTGAAGAAGGTCTGCATGTAGGTACCGTTGATGAACCAGATCAGCCCGAAGACGATGAAGGGCAGCGCGCCGATGATATAGGCCGAGGCCTTGGATTCGGACGACATGGCGCGGATCTTGAGCTTCATCTGCGAGCGCTTCCGGAGCACCTCGGCGAGGTTCGACAGGGTCTCGGCGAGGTTGCCGCCGGTTTCGCGCTGGATGGCGAGGCTGATCACGAAGAACTGGAATTCGGGCGTGCCGAGGCGCGCAGCGGTGTCCTGCAGCGCCGCGTCGAGCGTGCGGCCGATCCTCATCTTGTCGGAGACCGATCGGAACTCGGTGCTGACCGGCTCGGGCAGCTCGTCGGCGACGATCCCGATCGTCTCGGAGATCGGCAGGCCCGAGCGCAGGCCGCGCACGATCAGCTCGATCGCGTCGGGGAATTTGGCGGTGAACTGCTTGACCCGGCGCTTGATCAGATGGCTGATGACCATGTGCGGCAGCGCGACGCCGACCAAGAGGCCGACCGTGATCGCCAGCAGGATCGGCAGGCCCTGGAACAGGAGCAGCACGATCATCGCGGCGGCGAGGCCGACCGAGGCCAACGCATATTGGGCCAACGTCCAGTTCTTGCCCGTCTGGCTCAGCCGGAGCTGGAGCAAGGCCGGATTGGGAATGAAGCGCTTGGCGAAGCCTTCGCTCTTGGTCTGACGCTGTGCGAAGATCTTCCTGAGCTGCGCCTGGGCGACCGCCTCCGACGAGCGGCTGTGGCGCTCGCGCAGCACTTCGAGCCGGCGCGTCACCAGCTTGCCCGTCGCCGGCCCGGAAAGCGCGGCGAAGAGCAGCAGCAGCGTTCCGGCTGCGCCGGCCACCAGAAGGATCAAACTCACAGACGGCATTTCGCCTCCCTCGTCTCGTCGCGATACGCGGGCCGGCCGTCAGGCCGCCTGCGAGGATGCCTCCTTAGGCTTCTTCGCGAACGAGACCTTGAAATTGCCGAGCTTGCCGAGCAGCGACCCGCCGCCGCGCGCCGGTTTTTCGGGCGCAGGCTCGGCGCTATTCTGCTCGACGGTGAGGCTCAGCAGCGCGGCGAGCGGCTGGGTCAGCTTGGTCGACTTGGTGACCTTGGCCAGCGGCTGGCCGAGCTTGGCCGCCTGCGAGGCCGCCTTGGGGTCGAACGGCAGCGCGATATCGACCTTGCGCTCGATCGAATGCTCGAAATCCTTGCGGCTGACTTCCTGGACCGCCGCCTGGACCCGATTGGCGACCACGATCACCCGGGCCTGCGGTGCATTCTGCTTGAGCCAGGAGAGGATGCGGATCGCATCGCGGGTGCCTGCGAGGGTGAATTCGCACACCACCACGACGACGTGGACGTCGTTCAGGAGGTGCGGGAACTGCACCATCATGTTGCGCGGCAGATCGATCACCATGCCTTCGAAGGCGTGGCGGATCTCTTCCTGCAGCTGGTAGAAGGCCGAGCCGTCGGTCAGCATCGACTGGTTGATCGGCGCCTCGGCGGAGAGGACGCAAAGCTTGTCGTTGGCGCGGACCATGGCGCGCTCGATGAACAGGCCGTCGATGCGGCTCGGATTCTCGATCGCGTCGGTGAGGCCGCGCCCGGGCTCGAGGTCGAGCGCGAGCGCGCCGGTGCCGAAATGGACGTCGAGGTCGAGCAAAGCGGTCGAACGGCCGCCTTTGTCGCCCATTAGCCAGGCGAGCGAGGTCGCCACGGTCGAGGCGCCGACGCCGCCGCGGACGCCGATCACAGCGGCCATGACGTTGGGCTTCTCGTTCGCGGTCTCGAGCAGGCGCGGGCCGGAAATGGTCATCTGCGCATTGGCGAAGGCGTCGCGCAGCTGATCGGCCGAGAAGGGCTTGAGCAGATAGTCCTGGATGCCGCTGGCGACGAGGTCGCGATAGAGGCGGACGTCGTTGACCTGGCCGGCGGCGATCACCACCGTGCCGGGCTCGCACACTTCGGCGAGCGCGTTGATGTCGTTCAATGGGTCGCCCGACTCGCTGAGATCGACGAACAGGATAGACGGGCTCGCCGCGACCGACAGGGTCTGCACGGCATTCCTCAGGCCGCCCTTGTTCACCTTCTCCGGCGACCAGCCATGCTCGACCGCGATCGGGCGGATGAGCTCGGCCGTGGCCTCGTCGGCGACGAAGGCGGTGAAGGGATCGCGAAGACCGCTGCCGCGGTGAAAGGGCGCGTTCATTATTGTCCACCTCTCGTGGTAACGGCCGGCAGCGCCTGGCTGCCGGTCGGCGTACGTTCCCGGTAGGTCCGGATCGCCCGGCCGGCGGTCACGGACGTGTCGCGGCCGGACGCATCCTGGCCGCGCACGAGATCGTCGGGATTGGCGATCATCGCGGCGAGGTTGCTGTTGGTCGCGCAGCCATAATTGGTGCTGTTGCGGACCGGCGATTCGATGCCGGGATCCGTCCAGGTCGGGCAGCCCTCGACACGGGCGCTCGAGCGGCTGGCGATGACTCGGACGGTGCCCGCCTCGACGGCGCCCTCGGTGACCGGCGCGCCATCGCCGAGCAGCAGGCCGAAATCGGCCGCGACGCGGGCGAGATCGCCGCGCACGCTCGCCGATTCGGAGCCGCGCGGCTCGTCGACGGTGACGCGGTCGCCATAGCGCGCGCCGATCGAGCGGAACCAGGCGGCGAGCCGCTCAAGCTCGGCTTCGGGCACGCGGTCGCCCTCGACGCGCAGGTCGAAGACGAAATTGGTATGCTCGACCACCGGCTGGTGGACCGAATAGAGACTGGTATTGTTGGCGGCCGTCAGGTGGCGCGGCTGGGCCGAGCAGCCACAGACGGCGAGGCCGAGAGCGCTGACCGCTGCGAGCTTGATGAAACGAGACATGGTCTTGGTGTCCTTTCGATCCCGGGCGGTCATCTGAGGTCAAAGCCGGGCTGGGCCGAAGCGCTGCTCGACGGCCGGGCCGGGGCGGCATTGGCCCGAGCCGGGCTGTTGGGCGCGGTGACGGCGCCGACCGTGCCGACCCCAGGCGCGACGGTGCGCGGCTCGGCGGCGGTCGGGCCGGGGCGCTGCTCGCCGCTGCGGCTGCCATTCATCTGGCCGACCAGCAGGCGCTGCGCCTCGTCGGGATTGCGATGGCCGTCGGTCGGCAGCGCGATCTGGTTGGCCGAAACCGGGCGGACCAGATAGGGCGTGACGATGATCACCAGCTCGGTCTCCTCGCGGCGATAGCGCGTCGAGCGGAACAGGGCCCCGAGGATGGGGATGTTGCCGAGGAAGGGCGCCCGATCGATCGAGTTGTTGTTGTGGTTCCTGAGCAGGCCGCCGATCATGAAGCTCTGGCCCGAGCCGAGCTCGACCGTCGTCTCCACCCGGCGCGTGGTCAGCGCCGGAATCTCGAAGCCGTTGAAGCGGACGCTGCCCGAAGAGGAGAGCTCCGAAACCTCGGGCCGGACGCGGATCGAGATTCGCCCGTCCTCGAGCACGGTCGGCGAGAAAGCGAGGCCGACGCCATATTGCTTATATTCGATGGTCACCGTGCCCAGCGACTGCGGGATCGGCACCGGGAACTCGCCGCCGGCGAGGAAGGTGGCGGTCTCGCCCGACAGAGCGACCAGGGTCGGCTCGGCGAGCGTCGTCACCTGGCCGGTCGTCTCGGCGAGATCGAGCGCGCCCAGCAGATCCAGCCCAAGCAGGCGACCCGCGGCTCCGAGCGTGGTGCCCCCGGTGACAGCGGTGATGACGCTGGCCCCATCCGAGGCTTCGGTGCCGCCGGTGAAGAGCGAGCCGCCTGGCGTGTATTGGGGAGAGAAGGAGCGTCCCTGGCCAATGCCGAACTGGAAGCCCCCGCCGGGGTTGTGGCTCAGCAGGTTGACGCCGATGTCGCGGGCGAACGAGCGGCTGACCTCGGCGATCCGGACCTGCAGATAGACCTGCTGCGGCGTCGCCGTGCGCAGGCGGCTGACCACCTGGACGTTGGCGCCGACGAACGCCTGGACGAGGCGCTCGGCCTCGGCCGCGTCGGTCGGCTGCGCGACCGTGCCGGTCAAAAGGACCATGCCGTTCATCGGCGTCGCGGTGATCTCGGCTTCGGGCATGGCGAGGTCGAGCATCTGCGACACCGAGCCGAGATTCTGGCCGACGCGGACATTGGCCGAATAGACCACCCGGCCCGATTGGTCGGTCGCGTAGACGGTGGTGTTTCCCGCCGTCTTGCCGAAGATGTAGATCTGGCTGGGCGAGCTGGCATGGACGTCGGCGACGCTCTCGTCGGCGACGAACACTTCGAAGACCGAGCCGTTGGGCCGGACCATGCGGCCGGTGCCGACCGAGAGAGTGACGTCGTTGGTCGGCGCCAGCGCGGCCACGGGCTGCGCCTGAGCGGGGGCCGGCGCGGCCGCCAGGCCCATCGCCAGGGCGGCCGCGAGGGCAGTGCCGATGCCGGCCCGCCTGATCTTGCTCACTTTGGTCATCTCAACGTGCTCCCACCGGAACGACAGTGACATTGTTGCCGCGGGCGATCCGCACGACCGGCCCGACGGGCTGGCCGGACGCGGCGCTGTTCGCGGCAGGCGCGGGGCTTCCGGACGGCGAGCTATTGCCCTGACCGCCCGCCCTTCCGGGCACGCTGCGGCGCTGGAAGCGGGATACGTCGGCTCCAACCGTGTAGGTCGGGTTGCTGTCGATCGGCCGGGTGGCGACCTGCAGCAGGAACTGGCGCTCGGCGCGCGGATCGGCATTGGCCGGCACCCGCACCTCGCCCGAGGCGATTGCGCGCTCCAGCTCGGCATTGTTGTCGGCGAGCGACCTGAGCGACAGCGAGAGGTCGCCGATCTCCTGCGCGACCGCGATCTTCTCGGCGATCGTGGGCGTGGCCTCGAAGGTCACCGTGGCCGAGGGCATCGCGACCTGGTTGCCCGCTTCGTCGCGGGCGTTCAGGCGCTGGTCGACCGCGAGCACGCGGATGTTGCGGATGATCGTCTCGGAGACGCGCAAGGGCGGTCCGTCGCCGCCGCCGGCCACTTCCTGGGTCAGGACCAGATCGACCCGGTCGCCCGGGAAGACGAAGCCCGCGACGCCCGACGTGGCGGAAACGGGAACCGTGACGGCGCGCATGCCCGGGCCGAGCGCCGCGGCGAGGAAGCCGCGCTCGCCGGGACGGACGATCGCCCCGGCGCTGAGCGGCTGGCCGGCGCTGATCTCGTTGCGCACGACGGTGCCGACCAGGCTCTGCGGATCGGCGTTCGCCTCGCCGCGCGTGAAATAGGCGTCCTGCACCAAGCCCTGCGGCCAGGGCTGATATTGGAAGCTGTCGGCGTCGATGATCGTGCCGACGGGGAGGGTGCGCTTGGCGACCAGGATTTCGGGTCCCTGGGGCGGCGGCTGCGCGGGTCCGGCCTGTGCCACCGGCGCCGAGGCGCCGGAGAACATGTTCTTGGCCATGATGGCGGTTACGCCGGCGATGAGCAGCGCTCCAACGAGCAGCACGATTTTCTTGACGTCCATGGCGACAGTCGCCCCCCTTTCGGGACTGAGAAAACTTCAGCCCTTACTCTTCATCCAAACTGGTTAAGAAAACGTTCGCTAATCAGCCACAAACCGCCGAACGCGATCGCGACTCCGTACGGAATTTCGAGCTGCCCGCCGCTTTTGGCGAGCTTGTGCCGGATCAGCATGGCCAGCGTCAGCAGCCCGCCCGCGATCGACATGATGAAGAGCAGGACGAGCACCGCCTGCCATGGCAGCCACAAGGCGATCGCCGCGACGAGCTTGACGTCGCCGCCGCCCATCGCGCCGAGCGCGAAGGCGCCTGCGAAGAATGCGAACACCGCCGAAGCGACTCCGATCTGGAGCGCGATGTCCGGCCAGAGCGAAAGCCCGATCGACCACCAGAAGGGGATCGCCAGCAAAGCGACGGCGAGATTGAGGCCATTTGGGATGGTGCGCGTCCTGAGGTCCGACCAGCAGGCGACGAGCAGCATCGCGGCCAGGGCGCCGAGCAAAATCCAGGAAAGCCACATGTTCATGCCGCAAGGCTCTAGACGGCGTTGCTTTCCAAACCGTAACCGTGGGTCATGGTAAATGACCTGACAGGGAGACGCGTGCATCCGAAAGGCGCCGTCTTTCGCGCCTGGGCGGCGCCCGACGGGATGGCGCTGCGGCGGATGGACTGGCCTGCCGGCGGCCGGCGCAAGTCCCGCGGCAGCCTGCTCTTCACCAACGGGCGCGGCGACTTCATCGAGAAATATCTGGAGGCGTTCGCGCATTGGCACGCGGCCGGCTGGCACGTCACCAGCTTCGACTGGCGCGGTCAGGGCGGATCGCAAGTCGAGGGCGCGGACGCCGCCGCGGCCGTCTCGAATTTCGATGCGATGGTCGAGGATCTCACCGCCCTGATCGCGGACTGGCGCGCCGCCGGCCCGGGCCCGCATGTCGCCATCGCCCATTCAATGGGAGGGCATATGCTGCTTCGGACGCTGGCCGAGCATCGGCCCGCGCTTGACGCCGCCGTGCTGATCGCACCGATGATCGAGGTCAACAGCGCACCCATTCCGAGCCGGCTCGCCCCCGACATTGCCGACACGATCTATCATCTGGGCCTTGGCGGTCTGCCGATCTGGGCGTCGCCGCCCGCGTTCAACGCGGTGGGCGGCCGCCGCCAGCGCAACCTCACCGCCTCGCGCGAACGCTATGAGGACGAATTGTGGTGGTGGGCCCAGCAGCCGGCATTCGACCTCGGCCTGCCCAACTGGAGCTGGATCCGCGCCGCCTTCCGCTCGGGCGCCGCCTTCACCAGGGAGAGGCTGGCGCAGGTCCGGCTGCCAATCCTGCTGCTCGGCACCGAGCATGACCGGCTGGTCAGCGCCGCCGCGATCCGCCGGGTCGCCGCCGAGCTTCCCTGCGCCGAGCTCGAGATGATGGACGATGCCGCGCACGAGATATTGCGCGAGGCCGATCCGGTCCGCCTGCGCGCGCTGGCGCGGATCGACGCCTTCCTCGCCGGCCATGCGGCCTCGGCTTGAAGTACGACGTCGCCATCATCGGCGCTGGCATGGCCGGGGCGAGCCTCGCCGCTGCGATCGGCGATGCCGCATCGGTGCTGATCCTCGAGGGGGAGGAGCGGCCCGGCTATCACGCCACCGGCCGCTCCGCCGCCTTCTGGTCCGAAACCTATGGCGGGCCATTGATCCAGCCCCTGACCAGCGCTTCGGGGCCCGCGCTCGCTCCGTTCCTCGCCCCGCGCGGCGCGATCCATATCGCCGATCTGGGCGGCGGCGGCGCGCTCGCCGCACTGGCGGCGGAGTTCGAAGGAGCCGGGATCGCGCTCGAAAGGCTGGACCGGAAGGCGCTCGAGGCGCGGCTGCCCGGGCTGCGGCCCGGCTGGGACGAAGGCCTGTCCGAGCCGGGCTGCGCCGACATCGACGTCGCCGCGCTCCACGCCGCCTGTCTGAGGGGCAGGAAGCTGGTGACGGGCGCCAGACTGTCGCGGGCGGAGCGCGAAGGCCGCTGGCGGATCGAGACCGCTGCCGGGGCCTGGGAGGCCGATATCCTCGTCAACGCCGCCGGCGCATGGGCCGACCAGGTGGCGATGATGGCCGGCGAGCGGCCGATCGGCATCGCGCCGCATCGCCGCACCATCGCCCAGCTTCGCCTCAGCCCGCCCGTGCCCGCCGATCTGCCGCTGGTCGTCGATGCCTCGGGCAGTTTCTACTTCAAGCCGGAGGCGGGCGGACGGCTGTGGCTCAGCCCGCACGACGAGACTCCGTCCGAGCCCTGCGACTGCGCGGCCGAGGAGATCGACGTCGCCGTCGCGATCGACCGGCTGGAGCGGGTGGTCGACTGGCGGATCGAGGCGGTCGAGCATCTCTGGGCGGGCCTCAGGAGCTTCGCGCCGGACCGGCTGCCGGTCTACGGCTATAGCGGCTCGGGGCGCGGCTTCTTCTGGTGCGCGGGGCAGGGCGGCTTCGGCATCCAGACCGCGCCCGCCGCCGCCGCCCTCGCCGCGCGGCTGTTGCTCGGCCGCCCGCCTGGGGAGATTGATCCGGCGCCCTATCTGGCGGCGAGGTTCGGCGTTTAGCGTCATTCCCGCGAAAGCGGGAATCCAGACTGCCTTCGGGACTGCTTCGGACGCCCCTGGATTCCCGCTTTCGCGGGAATGACGGGAGGGTGTCAGGATGACGAAAGCTAATTCCGGGCGAAGCGTAGCGCCTCCTCGCACGCCAAGGCGTCGGCGCGGTCGTTTTCAGGATGGCCGCTATGGCCCTTCACCCAATGCCATTCGACTCGGTGCGGCGCGGCCGCGTCGACCAGTTCCTGCCAGAGCTCGGCATTCTTGACCGGCTTTCTGTCCGCGGTCTGCCAGCCGTTCTTGCGCCAGCCGTGGATCCACTTGGTGATGCCGTCGCGGACATAGATGGAATCGGTGTAGAGCCGGACGCGGCAGGGCCGCTTCAGCGCCTCCAGCCCCCGGATCGCGGCGAGCAGCTCCATGCGGTTGTTGGTGGTCATCGGCTCGCCGCCGGACACTTCCCGCTCGCGCGTGCCCGCGCGAATGATGACGCCCCAGCCGCCGGGCCCGGGATTGCCCTTGCACGCGCCGTCGGTGAAGATGTCGACTTGCGTGAGCTCGGTCACGCCGCTTCCAGCCCCGCGGGAAGCTTGAAGACCATCCGCTCCTCGACCCCCTCGACCGGCTCCTCGCTCACCTCGAAGCGCTCGCTCAGCGCGTCGACCACCTCACGGACCAGCAGTTCGGCGCGGAGGCGCCGGCGGTGATGCCGAGCGTGCGGATGCCGTCGAGCCAGGCGAAATCGAGGTCCGCGCCGCGCCCGACCAGCCGCGCCTTGGTGCCCTCGCGCTCGGCGACCTCGACCAGACGCTGCGAATTGGAGCTGTTCGGCGAGCCGATCACCAGCAAGGCGTCGCAGCGCGCCGCGATCGCCTTGACCGCCGCCTGGCGGTTCGAGGTCGCATAGCAGATGTCCTCGCTGCGCGGCATCGAGATGGAGGGGAAGCGACGCTTCAGGATCGCGACGATCTCGGCGGTGTCGTCGACCGAGAGCGTGGTCTGGGTGAGGAAGGCGAGCGCGTCGGGATCGGCGGGCAGGATCGTCTCGGCGTCGCGCGCGGTCTCGACCAGGCTCATCATGCCGTCCGGCACCTGGCCGAACGTGCCGATCACCTCGGGATGGCCGGCATGGCCGACGAACAGGATGTGGCGGCCGCGCTCGATCAGCCGCTCGGCCTGGCGGTGGACCTTGGAGACGAGCGGGCAGGTCGCGTCGAGATAGTTGAGGCCCCGCGCCTGCGCCTTTTCAGGGACCGCCTTGGGGACGCCGTGCGCGGAGAACACCACGGGCGCGCCGTCGGGCACCGCGTCCAGCTCGGGCACGAAGACCGCGCCCTTGGCTTTCAGCGAATCGACCACGAACTTGTTGTGGACGATTTCGTGGCGGACATAGACCGGCGCGCCATAGCGCTCGAGCGCGAGCTCGACGATGCGGATCGCGCGGTCGACGCCGGCGCAAAAGCCGCGGGGCGCCGCGATCAGCAGGGTGAGGGGGGGCTTGGCGGTCATGCTGGGTTCACTCGCGCGGGGCTCTACACCATTGCTTGCCTGCACCAAACCCTTACGGCATTAGGGCACGTCACCAGAGTTTTCGAGGATTTCGCCTTGCGCCCCACCATGTCCAAAGCGGCCGCCGCCGCGCTTACTAGCCTCGTTCTGCTCGGCTGCGCCCGCGAGGGCGACATCCAGCAATCCGGAATCCTGACCAGCTACACCGCCTGTCCGCCGGTCGCGGTGATCGCGCCCGCGGGCGACGTCACCACGTTCGACCCCGCCGAGAGCCGCGACGCGCGCGCGATCGACGTCGTCGCCCACATCACCAACGTGCGCTCGACCTGCACCGAGGCGGGCGAGCATATCGTCACCCAGGCGACGTTCGAGGTGCAGGCGCGCCGCCGCGACAATCGCGGCGCGCGCGACGTCACCTTGCCCTATTTCGCGACGGTCGTGCAGGGGAACAGCAACATCGTCGCCAAGCGCGTCCGCCAGGTCAATCTGCATTTCGCCGAGGGCCAGTATCGCGCGGTCACCACCGGCGCCGCCTCCTCGCGGCTGCTGCGCTCGGCGGCCACCTTGCCCGAGGACGTGCGCCGCCAGATCACCCGCGAGCGCCGCGCCGGCGATCCCAATGCGGCGGTCGACCCGATGGCCGATCCCGCCGTCCGCGCCGCGGTCGAGCGGGCGCGTTTCGAGTTTCTGCTCGGCTTCGAGCTGACTCCGGACCAGTTGCGCTACAACGCGACGCGGTAAAGCGCCAAGCTGCGCTCGCTCGGGGGTGTTGCGCTGAAATGGGTTGAGCGAGTCGAGGGGTGCCGAGCGTCCGGCGAGCATGATTGCGGATGATCGGCGCGCATGCGAAGTCGATGCCCGTGTCCAAAGCCCTTCTGGTCGCCCGCAAGGCAATGCCGATGATCATCGTCGCATTGATCGGGGGCGCCATCCTCGCTTATCGATACCTTACAACGCCTTCGCCACCCACTCTCGCGTGCGCGTTCACGGGACGGGCCGGCCCGATGCCCCCGGGAGTCCCGCCGGACAGGCGTGTCCCCGGGGATTTTCGAGTTCAGGGAATCCTCGACAACACCACCCAGGACGGCCTGCTTTCGTTCAGAGGGACGACCATTTGGGCACAAAGTGAAGCACGCGCCGGCGAAGGCGCGGTGGATGGGTTTGTGTTTTTGGCGGATGATGGCGCCGTCCAGGGGCTGGTCTTGTCTGTGCGCCATGCCGATTTCGGGCGGGACGACCTCCAAATCTTGACGCTGAATCGCTCCGGGATCCTCGATTACGACCGATCGGGGGCATTCCTCTACTTCGACGCGCGCGGGAAGCTGTCGCGTCCCGTGAATTACGTCTGCACGATCGATCGACCTTGAGAGCGACAGGTCCCCGCCATCTCTGTTTGACCGAGCGACGATCGCCCCGCGATTGACTCCCGCTTACCCCTGCGTCATGGCCGCCGGGTCCGCATGGACGCGCGGGAGAGTGTGACGGGTTTCGGCCCGGAGCCGCCGAAGGAGCAACCGCCCCGGAATCTCTCAGGCCAATGGACCGCGCGGACTGGACGCTCTGGAAAGCGTTCGCCATCGCCT
>Ga0190275_10000480_pt1 | contig 35212 bp, 33 predicted proteins | sample Popmic550T_FD_133745 | JGI IMG/M metagenome (GOLD analysis project Ga0190275, IMG submission 133745) | Populus adjacent soil microbial communities from riparian zone of Yellowstone River, Montana, USA - 550 T | ecosystem: Environmental > Terrestrial > Soil > Riparian zone > Trees stand | place... | reverse complement strand
TCACGTGGAAGGCGCAGTCGCGCTCGGTGCATTCGTAGACGTTGCGCAGCCTGCCGGCCGCCTCGGTGCGCGACATGACGCGGCCCGCACCATGAACCGTCGAGTACATCGCCTCCATGGACTCCGATGACTCGACCCCCTCGAGGATCACCGCGTCGCCCGCCATCGAGGCGCCCACGAACCCGGCCTGTTCCGGGAACGCCGGGGTGCAGCCCTTGCGGATCACCCACACGCGCTCTCCAAAGTGCTGCTCGAGCCACGCGAAGTTGTGGTGGTTGTGAACCTCGTAATCGGCCTCGGTACCGAGGATCCGCAGGACCCGGTCGACGACCCAGTCGCGCCCGGCGTAGGCATAGTCGCCGGCGAGCCGCATCGCCTCGAGATATCCCTGCCCGAGCTCGGTGTCGAGCGCGAGCAACGTCGGCGGAGCGTCCATCTCCTCGCCCGCAGGCGAGGAGCCGAACTCCCTGCCCTGAGCGAGAGCGAGGAAGCCGCTCGCCGTCTTGTGCCCGAACCCACGCGAGCCGAAGTGCACTCCGATCCAGAGGCGGTCGTCCTCGTCGGCGAACAGGTCTACGTAGTGGTTGCCGGCACCGACGGTGCCGAGCTGCTTGGCGGCCAGGTCGTAGAGCTGGCGCTGCGGCGCGAACGATGCCTCGCGGATCGCGTCGAGCACATGATGGTCGGCGACCGGCTCCTTGTTCGAGCGGCCCATCCCGAAGCTGATCCGCTCGACGATCTCGTCCATCATCCGTGCGACCGGCACGTCGCCGAGCTCCAGCGTCGTCCGCACTGCTTTGTTGCCGCAGGCGATGTCATAGCCGACGCCCGATGGAGAGATGTGATCGCGATAGGCAACCCCTCCGCCGATGGGCTGTGAGTAACCGAGGTGGTGATCGGCGCACAATACGCCCGCGCTCCCGACATCGGCCAGGCAACGCCGCAACTGCTCGAGCGAGCGCTCGTCAACCGGGCCGAACGTCTTGATCCCAGCGCTCATCCGGCGTCGGCGGCTCCCTTCACGCTGCCACCGGCGCCTTCTCCAGTCGGGCGAAGAACGCCAATGGACCACCGATGCGGCGAGCGAGCGACAGCCCGGCCCGGCCGGCCCGCTCCCGCAGCTGCCCGAGGGTCACGGTATGAGGATCGACGATCATCTCGCCGACGATCAAGCGCCCGCCCGGTTTCAGGACGCGTGCGACCTCGTTCAGTGCCCGCTCCTGGTCCGGAATCTCACCGAGCACCGTGATCAGCACCACCGCCTCGAAGCTCTCATTCCTGTAGGGGAGTGATTGCGCGTCGCCCAGCGCCGGATTGACGTTGGTGACGCCCCGCCGGTTCGCCTCCCTCACCACGTGATCGATCATCTCCTGCTGGATGTCGAAGATGTCGACCTGGCCGCCGTCGAGCCGCGCGGCCATCTCGAACGTGTAATAACCGGTGCCGGGACCGATCTCCAGCACGCGCTCGCCGGCCCGCGGCGCCAGGATCTCGATCAGGCGCGCGCGGGTGATCCCCGGATGGGGAAGCTCGATGAACAACCGCTGGCTGTAGGGGCAGGCAGACGGGTTCTTGCGCCACCAGAGTGCCGCGCCGAGCGTGGCCAGGCCGGTCAGCGCAAGCAGCCGGCGCATCTAGAGGCCTGAGAAGCCGACCCGGTGCTCGGAGGACTCGAGCTTCACGAACACGACCTGGGTCAGGTTGACCGCCACGACGCCATCGGCGGTCTCCACGTCGTACCAGGTGCGCCCGTCCTGAACCGCACGCCGCAGCTGCTCATACGCCTTCTCGGGCATCCGCATCAGGATCACCTGGCCGCCGGAGAAACCGACCTCGACACGCCGGTCCTCGCCGGAGTCGCGCGCCATCAGTGGTCCGTCTCCGGACGTGGCGCGGCCGGCTGCACCAGTTCGGTCAGGACCCCGCCGGTGGAGGAGGGATGCACGAACGCCACCAGGCTGTCCCTGATGCCCCGCCGCGGATGCTCGTCGATCATCCGCAGGCCGCGCGAACGGCACTGCTCGATCGCGCCGGCAACATCGGCGCACTTGTAGGCGGTGTGGTGCATGCCAGGGCCCTTCTTGGCGAGGAACCGCCCGACCGGGGTCTCGTCGCCCAACGGTGAGAGCAACTCGACGTGGGACTCGCCGACGCCCAGCAACACGGCCTCGACGCCCTGCTCCTCGACCGTCTCACGATGCTGGACCGGCATGCCGAGCTTGTCCGAGTAGAGCGCGACGGCAGCTTCGAGGTCGTCGACGGCCACGCCGACATGGTCGATCGAGTCGAACATCGCGCCGCAGTCTAGATGATGAGTTCAGGCGCTCTGCGCGCGACTATTGCCCTTCGCCGGCGGAGCGACGCTCTCCGGAACGCCGGCGCCGGGGGGCGGGACGCTGCGCAGGCGCGCCGGTGGTACCACCACGTGGCGGGCAAGATCGGGATCCGGGGCGGCGTCCTTCTCGACGGGCTTGTCACCGATCGCCGGCAGGCTCACGATCACCGGGTCGACGGGCTCCGCCCTGGGGGCGACGCCGTTGCGCGACGCGTTCACCTCGTCCACGATCGCCGTGATCTCGTCGCGCTCGATCGACTCCTTCGCGAGCAGCTCCTGGGCGATGCGGTCGAGCAGGTCTCTGTTCTCGCTGATCAGCGTGCGGGCGGTGAACAGCGCGTCGTCGATCAGGAGCTGCTGCTCCTCGTCGAGGCGCTGAAGGCTCGCCTGTGAAGCTCCATCCACGGCGGTGGAGGCGTTCAGATGCGCGAGCAGCTTGCTGCCCATGCCGTACTCCCTGATCATCGCGCGGCTGACCTCGGCGACGCGTCTCAGGTCGTCGGAAGCGCCCGTGGTCGTGCGCCCGAAGATGAGCTGCTCCGTCACGAAGCCGCCCAGCAGCATCGACATGTGGTCCAGGAGGTCCTCCTTGGACATCAGGTAGCGATCCTCCTCGGGGAGGTTCAGCGTGTAGCCCAGCGCTCGCCCGCGCGGCACGATCGAGATCTTGTGGAGAGTCGAGACGGCCGGCAGCAGCTCGGAGACGAGCGCGTGCCCGGCCTCGTGGTAGGCGATGATCTTCCTCTCGCTCGGAGTGATCACGCGGTGCGTCTGTAGACCTGCGACCACGCGCTCGAGCGCCCCGTCGAAGTCGGCCTGGGCGATCGTCTCACGACCCTCGCGGCCGGCGAAGATCGCCGCCTCGTTGCAGAGGTTGGCGAGATCCGCGCCGGTGAGCCCCACCGTGCGGCGGGCGACCATCTCGAGGTCGACTTCCTCAACCGGCTTCGTACGAGTGTGCACCTTCAGGATCTGCTGGCGACCTTGCAGGTCGGGAGCCCCGACCAGCACCTGCCGGTCGAAGCGGCCCGGGCGCAGCAGCGCCGGGTCCAGTCCGTCGATGCGGTTGGAGGCCGCAATCACGATCAGGTTTCCGCGGTCCTCGAAACCGTCCATCTCGACCAGCAGCTGGTTGAGTGTCTGGTCCTTCTCGCGCGAGAGATCGAAGCCGCGCTGGAGCCCGATCGCATCGAGCTCGTCGATGAAGAGGATCGCCGGGCTGTGCTTCTTCGCGATCGCGAACAGTCGCCGGATGCGGGCGGCGCCGAGGCCGGCGAACATCTCCACGAAGGAGCTCGCGGACTGACTGAAGAACTGTGCGCCGGACTCGGTCGCCACCGCCTTCGCCAGCAGCGTCTTGCCGGTGCCGGGAGGTCCGTGCAGCATGATGCCCTTCGGAACGCTTGCGCCCAGCTTCTTGAAGCGGTCCGGGTCGCGCAGGAACTCCACCACTTCGCGCAGCTCGTGCTTGGCCTCGTCGCAGCCGGCGACGTCGTCCCAGTGGATCGACCCCGATCCTTCGGGCTTGATCTGCTGAGGCTTGGTCCGCGGCATGGACTTCAGCGTGCGCCAGATCAGGTAGACCAGCGCGCACATCAGGAGGATGGGCAGCCAGGTGATCGCCCACTGCTGAACCTGCTCGAGGAAGGGGGTGTCGACAGCTAGCGGCAGCATCCGTGCTCCATGCGTCGGGGGGAGGACAGAGGGTCCGGGGGAGGACCCGCAAAACCCAGACTAGCCACGCAGAGCGCGGAATGCGCGACTAAATTTCGGGCCTCCTGTCCCTGAGTCGGCCTACGGCCGCCTCCTAAATATCTTGCCCGCCGGCCGGTGCTTCCAGGCGAAGGATCTCGGCAAGCGCCGCGCGCCCCACGTCGAGTTGCTCCGCGGTCGGCTCGCGCGTCGCGAACAGGCGCTGCATCTCGTAGCCCGGACGGTGAAACGCCTGGGCGAGGGGGCTCTCACGGTTGCGCTCGGACCAGGCGAACATCTCCACCGAAGCAGCGACGCCCGCGAGCGTGACCGCCACTCCGGCGACGGGTCCGCGCGCGCCGAGCACGGAGCGCACGATCACGTTCCCCGCCATGGTCGTAATCAGCATCGGGGCGACGAGATTGGAGCCGCAGCGGTCGTGCTCCTTTGCCGTCTCGGCCGCATCCTTGCCCTGCTCGTAGCCCGCGATCGCCTTGTGCTCCACGCCGTGGTAGGCGGCGAGGTGGGAGTCGCGCAGCGCGAGCGCCGCGGGCGCCAGCCCAAGCACGGCAACCATCACCTCGTCACCGGCGCTGCGCCTGCCCACGCGGCGGAAGGCGGCGGACAGCATGGACGAACCGACCATCGCGGCGATCACCTTCGCGTCCTCGAACGGAAGCTGCACCTCGGGGACTCTGCGCTTGATGACCGGCAGGAGCGCAAATGCCTCACCTATCCGCGCCAGGCCGCGCAGGCCGGGGAGCTGGGATGCGGCGCCCCGGACCCGTGGCTTGCGCCCGGACTCGACCTGGATCCGGTCGTCGCGCGAGCGCAGGGCGACGGCCCAGTGATCGGGGCCGTGGACCAGCAACCCGTTTCGAAGCGCCATCCCGCCGAGCCGGACTGTTCCCTGTGTCATGCCACCAATGCTAGGTGAGGGCGTCCAGAACCATCGCAGCGGCCGCGATCGCGAGCACCACGCCGACCGCGCGCAGGAGCTCGCGGTCGGAGAGCCTGCCCGTGAGCCGGGACCCCAGCAACGCCCCCGGCACCGAGGCCGCCGCGCCCACTGCGAGCAGGCCCCAGTCCGGCGGTTCCGACGGCAGATGCCCGATCACTCCCGCCACGCCGACCAGGAATCCGACCGTCACGTTCGTGCCCACCGCGCGGGCCGGCGCCTCCCCCACGAGCCGGATCAGCGCCGGCATCCGCAGTGACCCGAGGATCAGGCCCACGATCCCGCCCAGCAGCCCGATCACCGCGCCTGTCAGCACAGCCGCCGGGATGTCGAGTCCCTCCCGGCCCGGCCGCTTGCGGCTCACGTCTGGCTTGGTGAGCAGCTCGTACGCGCTGTAGAGCAGCACCGCCGCGATTGCCAGCAGCAGCGCATCGCCTGGAATCTCGCCCGAGATGTAGCCACCCGCCAGCGCGCCCATGATCGAGGGGGGCGCCATCCACCCGAACAGCCGCCAGTTGACTCGACCGGCGCGGATGTGGGCGATGGACGCGCTCGCCGCCGCGACGGCGCTGATCCCGATGTTCGCGCCGGCGCCGGCGGCCGGGGACGACGACAGCAACAGCACCGCCGGCAGGCGGATGTTCCCGAGCACAAGGCCGACCAGCCCGCCGGCGAGCGCGACCAGGAAGCACCACGCCGCGAAAAACACATAGTCCATTGGGGATACTGACCTCGGTGGAAAGGCTCTTCGACACAGGCGACCAGGCGCCCCAGCGCGCCACCGTCCCTCTCGAGGACGAGCCGCTCGCCGCGCGCATGCGGCCGTTGGAGCTGGGCGACTTTATCGGCCAGGAGCATCTACTCGGCCCCGGGTCCGCGCTGCGCACGGCGATCGAGACCGGGCAGCCGCATTCGATGATCCTCTACGGGCCGCCCGGGACCGGGAAGACGACGCTCGCCCGAATCGCGGCGGCCGGCGCCGGAGCGGCGTTCGAGGAGGCCAGCGCGGTGAACGCCGGCCGGGCCGAGGTCCGTGAGGTGATCGCCCGCGCCGAGGAACGACGGCGCGCTTCCGGCGCCGGCACGATCTTCTTCCTCGACGAGATCCACCGGTTCAACAAGGCCCAGCAGGACGCGCTGCTCCCGGCGGTCGAGGAGGGGTTGCTGGTGTTGATCGGGGCCACCACGGAGAACCCGTACTTCGAGGTCAACTCCGCCCTGCTCTCGCGCGCCCAGATCTACGAGCTGCGCCCGCTCGGGGCAGATCAGGTCGCCGAGCTGCTGCGGCGCGCGCTCCGCGACCCCGCGCGCGGCGTCGCAGACCCACCCGAGGTGCCCGGCGACGTGATCGACTTCCTGGCCGCGCGATCGGGTGGGGACGCCCGTGCCGCGTACAACGCACTCGAGCTCGCTGCCGACACCGCCAAGCGGCTGGAGCGACCGGTGACCGTCGAGCTTGCCGAGGACGCGATGCAGAAGAAGGCCGTGCTCTACGACCGGGCGGGCGACAAGCACTACGACTACACGTCGGCGTGGATCAAGTCCACCCGCGGCTCCGATGTGGACGCCTCCCTCTATTACCTCGCGGTGATGCTCGAGGGCGGCGAGGACCCCCGCTTCATCGCGCGCCGGATGATCGTGCTGGCCTCCGAGGACATCGGCAACGCCGACCCGCAGGCCCTGGTGGTCGCGGTGGCAGCGAGCCAGGCCGTGGAGCACGTCGGCATGCCGGAATGCGCGCTGAACCTGAGCCAGGCCACCGCCTACCTCGCGCTGGCGCCGAAGTCCAACGCCAGCACCAAGGCGATCGCTCGGGCCCGCGCCGACGTGCAACGCGAGGGGGCCGCCGATCCTCCCTCCTACCTTCAGGACGCGCACTACTTCGGAGCCAGGAAGCTGGGGCGAGGCGTGGGCTACGAGTACCCGCACGACGTCCCCGACGGCGTGTCGGACCAGTCCCTGCTCCCGGAGGGCATGGAGGCCCGCCGCTACTACGAGCCGACGGACCGCGGGTTCGAGGAGCAACTTCGGAAACGGATCGCCGACGTGCGCCAAAAGCAGCGCAAAAACGGGGAATAGCCACTACGCTCTAATCCAGCCGATGCGAAGGATTTGCAGCAAGCAGGGATCGGCCACGCTTTCGTCCGCCCGTTGGACCCTCCGACTCGGATTCGCCGCACTGGCGGCGATGGTCGTGGTGTTTCTGGGCGCGACCCCGGCGGTGGCCGCAACCAGCGAAGTGAGGGTGGGTAGCGATGGCGACCTGTCCTATAAGGCTGCGCCCGGCCAGGTGAACGACGTCACCATCACCGGCGAAGGGGCGTCGCTGATCGTGACCGACACCGGCACGGAGGCCATCGTCCCCGGACAGGGATGTCAAGGGGACCCCATCAACTTGCAGAGGGTGACCTGCGCCGGAGTCGACAAGATCTTCGTAAACGCAAGCAACCTCGATGACACCGTGACCCTGAACACGGCACTGCCGTCGCAGCTGGCAGGCCGCGACGGCAACGACACTCTCAACGGCGGCGACGGCAACGACCTTCTGAAGGGCGATGACGGCGACGACACCCTGAACGGGAACGCCGGCAACGACTTCCTGCTCGGCGAGGATCAGTGGTCCGGTGAGATCGGCAACGACGTGCTGAGCGGTGGAGGCGGTACAGACGTCGTCAGCTACGCGAGCACGAGTGGCGTGACGGTGGATCTCAACGACACCGGGCCGCAGAACACCATCGGCGGCGGCATCGACACGCTCAGCGCGATCGAGAAGATCAACGGGAGTACCACAGGGCCAGACGTCCTCGTGGGAGATGCAGAGCCCAACACGTTCGTCGGCAGCGGCGGGGATGACACCTTCTACGTCGCCGGAGGCGGGAGCGACGTCGTGGTGTGCGGGGACGGGACGGACGAGGTCCTCTCCGACCGCTTCGACATCGTGCGCTTTCGCTTCGACCCTGGAGTCGGCAGCACTTGCGAGACGGTGGACGACGGCGAACCTCCGACCCGCACGACGATCACGGACGGGCCGTCAGGCTTGACCAACAATCCGGCGTGGCAGTTCGACTCAGACGAGCCTTGGGTGGGATTCGAGTGCACGATCGTCGACAGCACAGGCGACGTCGATGCCGGTTCTACCACATGGAGCCCATGCCGCTCCGGGGACCGGATTTCGCCGCCGACGGACGGTGCTTGGATATTTGCAGTGCGCGCTATCGACGACCAGGCCAACACGGCACCGTGGGATTCGCGCGCCTTCACGCTCGACGCAACCGCACCGAACACAGAGGTGCAGGGTCCGTCCGGGACGACGTCCGATCCCGCCCCTGAGTTCACTTTCTCGTCCCCTGACGATCCGAACGCGACCTTTGTCTGCGGGTTCGACCGCGAAGCGTTCTTCGAGTGCTCAACCAGCGTCTTCCCCGATCCTCCACTCAGCGATGGAGATCACTTTCTGGAAGTGGCGGCGATCGACGCCCTTGGAAATCGCGACGCCACGCCGGCACGGATCTTCTTCCGCGTCGACACGAGCACACCGGGCCCCGGACCAGGCGAGGGCCCTGTGCCGAACCCGCAGAACCCGCAGAACCCGCCCGTCCAGCAGGCCAAGGTAATCATCGGCTCACTGGTCCTGATCTCCGGCAACGCGGTGAAGATGTCCCGCAAGGGGCGTGTGTCGATCTCCCTCAGGTGCGCAGGAGCGGCCAAGTGCACCGGCCGGCTCAGCATCACGACCGCCAAGCCGGTCAGCAAGCGGGACCGCAGGCTGGTCACGCTCGGCGCGAAGAAGTTCACGATTGCCGCCAACAAGAAGCGCCGCATCAACGTGCGTTTCTCCAAGTCGAAGATGCGCCTCGCCAAGCGGCTGAAGCGCTTCAAGGCCAAGGCCGTGATCCGCGAGGTCGACTCAAAGGGCAACCCGCGCATCTCCACCCGCGTCTTCGTCATCAGGGCTCGCTGAGCCCCCTTGCCGGGCGGCAAGCGGCGAGTAGAATCGCCGGCCCGAAGCCCAAGCAGGGAGGAGAGCAGCATGGCCGTCACCGCACACGGGGAGTCGAAGCGCGCATCCAGCAACGGAGGCGCGCCGCCGGAGCTCCAGTCACACAACCCCACGACCGGCGAGCTGGTCGGGGCAGTGCCGACCATCACGCCCGACCAGGTGCAGGCGGTCGTGGACGACGTGGCCGCTGTCCAGCCCTTCTGGGCGCAGCTCTCGCTTGCAGACCGGGCGCGTTATCTGCGCCGCGCGGCGCAGGTGCTCCTCGATCAGTCCGACGAGGTGGCCGAGCTGCTCACGCGCGACCAGGGAAAGCCGCTGCTCGAGTCCTACACGATGGAACTCCTGCCAACCATCGACGCCCTCCATTGGATCGCCAGCGACGGTCCTCGGATCCTCGCCGACGAACGCATCCCCTATCCACAGCTGATGCTCAAGCAGAAGAAGAGCAAGTTCGTGTACGAGCCGATCGGCGTCGTGGGCGTCATCGCGCCCTGGAACTACCCATGGTCGATCCCCTTCGGTGAGGTCGCCATCGCGCTGATGGCAGGCAACGGCGTCGTGCTGAAGCCGGCTTCGTTGACGCCGGTCATCGGGCAGAGGATCCAGGAGATCTTCGAGCGCGGCGGGCTTCCCGAGGGACTGGTGCGAACCGTCCACGGAGGCGGGGCGATCGGGCAAGCGCTGGTCGAGTCGAGCGCCGGCAAGATCTTCTTCACCGGCTCTGTGGAAGTTGGCCGCCGGGTCGGCGAGGAATGCGCACGGCGCATGAAGGGCTCCGTGCTCGAGCTGGGCGGCAAGGATCCCCAGATCGTCTGCTCGGACGCGAACCTCTCGAACGCCATTTCCGGCGCCGTTTGGGGTGGCTTTGCCAATGCCGGGCAGACGTGCTCCGGCATCGAGCGCTCCTACGTGATGCGAGATGTCGCTGACCGATTCGTTGACGGCGTCGTGCGGGAGGCCGGCCGGCTCACCATCGGCAACCCGCTCGAGTGGACCACCGAGATCGGCCCGATGGTGTCCAAGGAGCAGTACGACCTCGTGTGCGAGCTAGTCGACGACGCGATCGCGTCGGGTGCGAAGCGTCTTTGCGGGGGTCCCCGAGAGGTCCCCGCTTACAGCGGCCACTTCATCGCCCCAACCGTGCTGACCGACGTCACTCACGACATGCGAATCATGCGCGAGGAGATCTTCGGGCCCGTACTGCCGATCATGACCGTCGACAGCGAGCAACAGGCGATCGACCTCGCGAACGACTCGCGGTTCGGGCTCGGCGCTTCCGTTTGGACCCTCGACCGGGACAAGGGTGAGCGGATCGCACGGCAGATCCAGTCGGGCATGGTCTGGATCAACGACCACTCCTACACCCACGGCGCCTGCCAGTGCTCCTGGGGCGGCGTGAAGGAGTCCGGCCTCGGCCGCTCGCACTCGAAGTTCGGGTTCTACGAGTGCACGAACATCAAGCTGGTGTCCTGGGAGCCGTCCAGGATGCGCGACACCTGGTGGCACCCATACGACGAGGTGCTCGGAAAGGCGATCCGCGCGTCAGCCAAGTTGCTCTACGGCCGCGATGGCGTGCGCAGAGAGGCGCTGCGAGAAGGGGCGGTGCCGCTGCTGCGGGTGCTTGGGCGATCGATGCGGCGGGGTGACGATTAAGGCACGATGATGTGGAACGAGACTGAGTCGGACGCGATACCGCCAGAGTCGTAGGTGTGAACTGCAAACTCCGTAGCCGAGCATGAGCCGCCTGGAGCCCCACGCACTTCAGCTGACCCTCCGTGTGCAGAGGTGTTACCGAATGAGGGCGATGCAACCGCCGCGACCGTAGACGGGTCGATCCCGAGCGTGGGATCAGGGGTTAGGCAGTAGATGCCTGTAGTCGCACTCGGCTTGGTGACCGTGCCGGTGAAGCCATTCGTTCGCGCGGCGACGTAGTCGTTGCTGATGTCGTTGACCTCCGCATAAGCGCGTGCCGTTCCATCAGCTCCCGGTGGGCCAGGTGAACCGGGCGGTCCGTTGGCGCCCGCCACTCCTGCTGCACCTGTGGCACCCCGAGATCCTGCGGTTCCCTTGCCACTCTTGCCCTGAGCGCCTCGAGGTCCACGTGCCCCTCGAATGCCGTTCTTCGTCCATGTGATCTTGCGTTCTCCACGCTTGCACCGTTTGCCGCCCTTTGCGACACGAAGGGCGCCGCTTTTCTTCGCATAGCAACCCTTGATCTGGCTGCCGGAAGGTTTCTTGGCCGCGACCGCGATTCCGCTTACGGCTAGCCCCGATACAGCAGCCACTACCGCGTAACTGATCCATCGATCGGTTAGACGAAGGGGACCCATGTGCCGCACGACGATGCGACAGGATCAAACCTGCGCCGATTAGACGCATGATTGACCTCTCCGCCCGGGGGGGCTTTGGGTGCATGGCTAGTACCACCAGCGGTACTAGCCCGCTGACAAAGGGGTGCGCGGAGAGGCGATGCGAGCGATTTGCCCACCCGATACGGTTGCCCGGTGGGTGACGTTCCGCAACTCAGCCACCTGGACAGCGCCGGCCGGGCGCGCATGGTGGACGTCGGGGGAAAGTCCGAGAGTGACCGGCGCGCTCGCGCCCGCGCGGTGATCCGCATGAGCCCGGACACTGCCGCGATCGTGGCACAAGGTGACGCCCCCAAGGGCGATGTCCTGGGCACCGCGCGGATCGCCGGTATCCAGGCCGCCAAGCGCACGGACGAGCTGATACCGCTTGCGCACCCACTCCCGCTCACCTATATCGACGTCGACGCGGAGATCGACCCCGCCGCGGGAACCATCACCTTCGTCGGAGAGGCACGCACGACGTCCCGCACCGGCGTCGAGATGGAGGCACTGACGGCCTGTGCCGTCGCAGCGCTGACCGCGTACGACATGGTCAAGGGCATCGAGCGCGGTGTGGTGATCGAGGAGGTTGCGCTGCTCGAGAAGACGGGGGGCAAGGAGGATTGGCGCCGAGCGCCCTAACGTTTGGCGGGATGCGCGCAGCGATCATCACCATCAGCACGTCATTGAGCGAGGGCCGCGGCGAGGACGAGAGCGGCCCGGCGCTGGCCGATTGGGCCCGCGATATCGGCGCGGAGGTGGCCGCGACCGAGGTGGTCGCCGATGAGCAGCCCAAGATCGAGTGGGCGCTACGCCATTACGCCGACAGCAGCGGGTGCGACCTCGTGCTGACGACCGGGGGCACCGGGGTTGCTCCCAGCGACGTGACGCCCGAGGCCACCCGCGCGGTGATCGAGCGCGAGGCTCCTGGCATCGCGGAGGCCATGCGCGCAGCGTCGCGACCACACACCCGCAACTGGATGCTCTCGCGGGCGGTGGCCGGCATCCGGAAACGGACCCTGATCGTGAATTTCCCCGGCAGCCCCAAGAGCATCCGGCAGGTCGGCGACGAGATTGGGCCGGCGATTCCGCATGCCGTCGCATTGCTCTCTGGCCTACCCACGGGACATGACCGTGCCCGTTGAGCCGGCCGTCGAAGGCTCCCAGCGCGCTGGTGCGGAATCAATCACCTACGCCGTCGCACTCGACCAGGTCGTGCGCCACTACGGCGAGCGCGTCGCGCTGAGGCACGTGACGCTCCGCCTGGAGCAGGGCCGCACCCTGGCCGTGTTCGGGCCCAACGGGGCCGGGAAGACGACGCTCCTGCGGATGCTGGCGACGCTGCTCGTGCCGCACGAGGGAGAACTGCGCGTGCTGGGACACGTCCTGCCGCGCGATGCGCACCGGGTGCGGCCGCGGGTCGGGTTGCTCGCTCACGAACCGCTTCTCTATCGGGATCTCTCCGGTAGGGAGAACCTGCGCTTCTATGCCCGCCTCTACGATGTCGAGGAGCCGGAGGCGCGTATCGCCCACCTGCTGGAGAGCACCGGCATGACAACACGTTCCGACGAGCCGGTGCGCAATCTGTCCCGCGGGATGGCACAGCGAATCGGGATCTGCCGAGCGGTGCTGCACCGGCCCGAGCTGCTGCTCCTGGACGAGCCGCGCGCGCACCTGGACCCGGAGGCCGCCGCGATGGCCGAGCTCCTGATCGGCGCGCGAGCCGGCGTCACACGGGTGCTCGTCACCCATGAGATCGAGCACGGCCTCGCCGAGGCCGACCAGGTACTCGGCCTGCGGGAGGGATCGGTCCTGATCGACGCTCCCGCCGCGCGGCTGGACCCCCGCGACGTGCGCGCCCTCTATGGAGCGGCGGCATGAGAGCCGTCGTGGCGATCGCCCGCAAGGACCTGTTGGTCGAGCTGCGCACGAAGGAGTCGGTGCCGGCGATGGCCCTGTTCGCGGTGACCACGTTCGTGATCTTCCATTTCGGCCTCGACCGTGACCGCCTCGAAGGGGAACTGGCAGCCGGAGTCCTGTGGGTGACCCTGCTGTTCGCTGCGATTCTCGGGATCAACCGCCTGTTCGTCGCCGAGCGTGAGCAGGGCGGCTTCGACGGCATCCTGATGGCTCCGATCGAGCGCACCTCGCTGCTGATCGCCAAGTCCGGCGCGCTGATCGTCTACCTGGTCGCGCTGGAGCTGATCGCCCTGCCGGTGTTCGCCCTCTTCTTCATCGATGAAGGGTTCTGGGCGGCGGTCCCGCGTCTGGCACTTGTGACGCTCCTGGCGGATGTGGGGCTGGCGGTGGTGGGCGCGATGCTGGCATCGATCGCCATCCACACGCGCGCCCGTGACCTGCTGCTGCCGATTCTGCTGCTGCCGCTCACCGTTCCGGTCGTGATCGCGGCTGCCGCAGCGACAAAGCCGCTCTTGTCCATCCCGCTGGACACGTCGGGCGTGGGGAAATGGCTGGCTGTTTTGGCCCTTTATGATCTTGTGTTCGGCCTTCTGGCCTATGCAGTCTTCGACTTCCTGATGGAGGATTGAGCTGGACTCCACCCTCTTCGGCAGGGGCCTCAGACCGCTTGCGGTCGCCTCTGTGGTGCTGATCACGACAGCGCTTGCACTGGTCTTCTTCTACGCGCCCAACGACGCGGACCAGGGCTTCGTGCAGAAGATCTTCTACGTCCACGTACCGCTGGCGATCGTCGCCCTGATCGGCTTCATCGTCGCCGGCGTGCTGGGGGCGATGCATCTGCGCACTCGCGACGACACCTGGGATGCACGCTCCTACGTCGCAATCCACATGAGCGTGATCTTCGGCGTCGGCGTGCTGGCCACAGGCGCGATCTGGGCGCGAGCGAGCTGGGGCAAGTGGTGGGTCTGGGACGAGCCCACCCTGGTCAGCTTCCTGATCATCTTCCTGCTGTACGTGACCTACTACCCGTTGCGTTACTCGATCGACGACCCTCAGCGGCGCGCGCGCTACGCGTCCGTGTTCGCGATCACCGCAGGCGCGTTCGTACCGATCAACTTCATCGCGGTGCGGATGGCCGAGAGCCTCGTGCACCCACGCGTGCTGAACCAGACAGCCGGCGACATGCCGGGCGAGATGCGCCTCACGTTCCTGGTCGCACTGGCCGGAATGGCACTCCTGTACGTGACTCTCGTGAAGCTGGAGCTGACGTCGAAGAACGCACGGCGCCAGCTGCGCCGCCTCCGCAGGATGCTCGAGGAGGAGCATTCGGGCGGCGCGGCGCCTCCACCGATTGCCACGGTCCCGGCGAAGCCGAACTAGACGATGCCCGCGCTGCCACTCGACGAGGCGGGAAAGTACGTCGCCGGCGCATATGGGGTGTTCGTGGCACTGATCCTGATCTACGTCGCCATCATGGCCGTCAAGCTCCAGCGGATCGAGCGCGAGATCCAGTCGCTCACCGAACTGGCGCGGGAGCGACTCCAGGAGCGCAGCTGATGGCCGCCTCCGAACCGGCGTCCAGGGTCGAGTCACTGCTGGCGCGCTGGCGCAAGCGTGGCCGGCGCTGGGACACGCGTCCCTACTACCCCGCGATCCTGGACATCGCCGGCCGCAAGGCGGTCGTCGTCGGAGGCGGAAAGGTCGGCGAGGCCAAGATCGAGGGCCTGCTGCGCGCCGGCGCAAAGGTACGCGTCGTGTCACTCGCGGCCACCGACACGATCCGCCGCTGGGCGGCGAACGGGCGGATTGAGCTGGAGCTGCGCGCGTACGAGAGCGCCGACCTCGAAGGCGCCTTCCTGGTCGTCGCCGCGACGGAGGACAACCCGACCAACGTGCGCGTGTTCGAGGACGCGGAGGCCCGCCAGATGCTCTGCAACGTGGTTGACGTCACGCACCTGTGCAACTTCATCCTGCCCTCGATCGTGCGCCGTGGCGATCTGGCGATCGCCGTCTCCACCGGCGGGGCGAGCCCCGCGATGGCGCGGCGCATCAGGCTTTCACTGGCCCAGTGCTACGGCGACGAGTACGCGGCTGCGATGCAGCTGCTGGGGTCTCTCCGCGAGGAGCTGAAACAGATTTATCCCGCACCGGAGGACCGCAAGGTGCTGTTCGAGCGGATGGTCTATTCGGACTTCATGGACATGGTCCGTGCGGGCGATGCGGACGGCCTCGAAGCATGGGTGCAGCGCTGCATCGACGAGGGACCGGGCTATGCATCCCCCGAGGAGCACAGGACGATGCTCGAGTCAGCCCGACCTGAGTGCAAGCTGCGCTTCCAGCCGTTGGAAATCGAGGATCTCGCGGTACGGTGAAGGGGAGATGAACGGACTCCTGCTGATAGGCATCTCGCACAAGACCGCGCCGGTGGAGCTGCGCGAACGCGTCGCGCTGCCCGAGGGCAGGGCGGTCAGCGTGATGCGCGAGCTGGTCTCCACGGATGAGATCCGCGAAGTGGTCGCGCTCTCGACCTGCAACCGCACGGAGCTGCACATGGTCGTCGGAGACGACGTGGTCGCCGAGAGCACCGCGCTCGGCATCCTCGCTCGCGAGGCCGACATCCGGCCCACCGAGCTCGTGTCCCACCTGTACTCCCTACGCAACGGCCTCGCCACCCGCCACCTGTTTCGGGTCACGGCGGGGCTGGACGCCATGATCATCGGCGAGGCGGAGATCCAGGGGCAGGTGAAGCGTGCGTACGAGCTCGCTCTGGTGGAGAACACCACGGGCGCGTTCACGAACCGCCTCTTCCGCGAGGCGCTTGCGGCCGGCAAGCGCGTCCGGACCGAGACGGGCATCGGCAGCAATTCCGTGTCGCTCAGCTCGGTCGCGGTGGAGCTGGCGCAGGAGACCTTGGGCGACCTCACCGGCCGTCGAGTGATCGTGATCGGAGCCGGGGAGACCGGCGAGCTGACCGCACGCTCCTTGATGGAGCGCGGCGTCAGCTCGGTGTTCGTGGCGAACAGGCACTACGACCGCGCGATCGGGCTGGCACAGCGGTTCGGCGGTCAGGCCGTGCGGTTCGACACGTTGCCCGCTGAGCTCGAGCGAGCGGACATCGTGGTCTCCTCGACCGGCTCACCACATCACATCGTGGAACGCGAGGGTCTCCAGTCGGTGATGGAGGCACGCTCCGGGCACCCGCTGCTGCTGATCGACATCGCGGTCCCGCGCGACATCGACCCGGCGGTACGCAGCCTCCCGGGCGTGCACCTGCGCGACATCGACGACCTGCAGCGCATGGTGGAGCGCAACCTTTCCGGGCGTGAGGCCGAGGCGCGCCGCGCCGAGGCACTGCTGGAGCGAGAGCTGGATCGCTTCGAGCGCTGGCTCGGGACGCTCGACGTCGTCCCCACGATCGCCGCCCTGCACGGCCGCGGCGAGGCGGTCGCGCGGCAGGTTCTGGCCGAGAACAACGGTCGCTGGGAGTCCTTGAGCGAAGCCGACCGGGATCGGGTGGAGCTGATGGCCGGGACGATCGTGAGGCGCCTCCTGCATCAGCCGACCATGCGCCTGAAGGCGAGCGCCGACGACGACGGCACCTATGCGTACGTGCAGGCGCTGCGCGAGCTGTTCGGCCTCGACACCGAGAAGCTGTCCGCCTTCGAGGCACGGCAAAGCGACGCGCCGGCGGCCGAAGTCACCTCGATCCGCTCGCGCCGGCAGCACCGGAAACGCTGAAGCCTCTGCGCATCGGCACACGCGGAAGCGCGCTGGCGCTCGTGCAGGCGAATGCGGTCGCAACCGCCCTGGGGGCACTGGGCGCCGAGGTTCAGATCGTTCCCATCACCACCAGCGGGGACACGGGGCGGGCCGCGCCCGCCGACAAGTCCCGGTTCGTGAAGGAGATCGAGGACGCCCTGCTGGCCGGCCAGGTCGACCTCGCCGTCCACAGCGCGAAGGACGTTCCGGGCCGGCTGCCCGACGGCCTGGCAATTGCGGCCGTGCCGAGCGGCGAGGACCCGCGCGACGCGCTGGTCGGCACGGCGAGCGGCATCGACGCGCTGCCCGACGGCGCCCGCGTCGGCACGTCGAGCCTCCGCCGCCGCTCCCAGCTGCTCGCGATCAACCCGCACATCGAGGTCCTGCCCTTGCGGGGCAATGTGGACACGCGCCTGCAAAAGCTCGCGGACGGCGAATACGACGCCATGGTGCTCGCGCTCGCCGGCCTGCGCCGCCTGGGACGGGAGGACGGCGCCCACCCCCTGTCCTGGGACAGGTTCGTGCCTGCGCCCGGGCAGGGCCTGCTGGCGCTGGAGACCCGTGCCGAAGACGGGGCGGCAACAACGGTCAGCGCGCTCGACGACCCGGCCGCGCGCTGCCGGCTCGAGGCGGAGCGCGCGGTCGTCGAGGAGCTGGACGCGAGCTGCCACACGCCGGTCGGCGCGCATGCACGTGTGGACGCCGAGCGGATCGCGCTCCATGCGTTCGTGGGACTGCCGGACGGCACGGAGTGGATCACCGACCGCCTGGACGCCTCGGTTCACGACCCGCGGACCGCCGGTCGCGAGCTTGCCCGCCGTCTGCTCACTGCCGGCGCCGGGGAACTGCTGCGCCAGGCGGAGAGTACGCTCGGCCCATGAACGGCCCCGACGACGGGATCGTCTACCTGGTCGGAGCCGGCCCCGGCGATCCGCGACTGGCAACGGTGCGTGCCGTCGAGCTGATCGCGGCGGCCGATGTGATCATGCACGACCGGCTCGTTCCAGCGGCGCTGCTCGATCACGCGCAGGAGGGCGCCGAGCTCATCTACGTCGGCAAGCAGCCCGGCCGGCCATCGATGCCGCAGGGGGACATCAACCGGCTGCTGGTGGAGCACGGAAGTGCAGGGCGTGCCGTGGTTCGCCTGAAGGGGGGCGACCCGTTCGTGTTCGGCCGCGGCGGTGAGGAGGCCGAGGCGCTGGCCGAGGCGGGAGTACGTTTCGAGATCGTTCCAGGCGTGACCGCGGGCATCGCTGCGCCCGCCTACGCCGGGATCCCTGTGACTCACCGCGACGAGGCCTCGGCCGTGGCGTTCGTGACGGCACACGAGGATCCCGCCAAGCAGGAAAGCGCGCTGAACTGGGCGGCGCTGGCAGCTTTCCCCGGCACGCTGGTCTTCTACATGGGCGTGCGGGCGCTGCCCGTGGTGGCCGCGGCGCTGGTCGAGCATGGGCGCGCGTCCACCGAGCCGGCCGCGGTCGTGGAGCGTGGCACGCTACCCGGCCAGCGCACGGTGACCGGCCCGCTGGGGCAGATCGCGACGCTGGCGCAAGAGGCTGGTGTCAGAGCCCCGGCGATCACGGTCGTCGGACCTGTTGCCGCGCTGCGCGACCGCCTCGCGTGGCTCGAGCGCGCGCCGCTGTTCGGCCGCCGGGTGGCGGTCACCCGCGCCCGGGCACAGGCGAGCGGATTGGCCAGGCGCCTCGAAGAGCTGGGCGCCGAGGTCGTCCAGGCGCCCGCGATCCGGATCGAGCCACGGGCCGACGGCGTGCAGGAGGCCATCGACGAGCTGGGCACGGGCCGCTGCGACGTCCTGTGCCTCACGAGCCCCAACGGCGCGGAGCTGCTGATGGACGGCCTCGAGCGGCAGGGGCTCGACGCTCGCGTACTCGCCGGCACCCGGGTTGCCGCAATCGGCCCGGGCACTGCGGCGGTGCTCAAGGACTGGGGCATCACAGCGGATCTGGTGCCCGAGCGCGCGATCGCGGAATCGCTTGCCGCGGAACTCGTCGCGCAGGGAGTCGCGGACCAGCGCGTGCTGATCCCCAGGGCAGCGGATGCGCGCGACGTGCTTCCACGTGAGCTCGAGCAGGCCGGCGCGGACGTGCAGGTGATACCTCTCTACGAGACGGTGCGTGAGCGCCTCGACGAGCCGCAACTCGAGCGTCTTTCCGCCTCCGACTACGTCACCTTCACCAGCTCGTCGACGGTGCGTTTCCTGCTCGAGGCGATCGGCGGAGTGGAGCACTTCCCGGAGCGGGCACGCGTCGTGTCGATCGGGCCCGTGACAAGCCAGACCGCGCGCGACCTCGGCCTCGAGGTCCACATGGAGGCCGAGCGGCACGACGTGGCCGGACTCGTGGACGCGCTGCTGCGCGACGCTCCGGCGGCCGCGCCGGCGGCGTAGGGCCGCTGACCTTGCTGCCGATCTCCTTCCTGTCCGACTACGGGCAGCGCGACGAGTGGGTGGGCGTCTGTCATGGCGTGATCGAGCGCATCGCCTCCGGCGCGACCGTGATCGACATCGCGCACGATCTGCCGCCCGCCGACGTCCGGCACGCGGCATTCGTCCTGGAAAACGCGCTTCCGTTCCTTCCCCACGGGATCGTGATGGCGGTCGTCGACCCGGGCGTCGGCAGCAAACGACGCGGGGTCGCGTTGCGGTCCCGCAGCGGGACCGTGCTGGTCGGCCCCGACAACGGCCTGCTGTGGCCCGCGGCGCAGGCAGCCGGAGGGGTCGACTCGGCCGTGGACGTGAGCGCAACCCCGTTTCGCCTCGATCCCGTCTCGGCCACCTTCCATGGCCGGGACGTGTTCGCTCCGGTGGCGGCCCACCTCGCGCTCGGCGCTGCGCCGGAGGATGCCGGGGACGCCATCGATCACCAGGCATTGGTCCGTCTCCAGGCGGCGTCCCCCGAGGTGGACGGGGAGACCCTGCGGGCGGAGGTGCGCCTCGTCGACCGGTTCGGCAACGTGCAGCTGCAGGCCCGTGCGCAGGACATGGAGAGGGCCGGCCTCCGGCTCGGAGCATGTGTGAAAGTGGCCGGTCGATTCGAGGCCACCCGCGGCAGGACGTTCGCCGACGTGGCGTCTGGCGAGATGGTCGTGTACGAAGACTCCTCGGGATGGATCGCCGCGGCGGTGAACGGAGGCAGCGCGGCCGCCGGGCTGGCCGTGGGGGCCGGATCGCCGCTCACGCTGTCGCCATGCACTCGCTGAGGCCAAGGCCGGGAACGGGTCCGCTCGGGGGCCCGCTCGTTCACCTGGACCTCGTGGGGTCGACCAACGACCACGCGCGCGAGCTGGCACTCGCCGGAGCGCCACACGGGACGGTGGTGGCTGCCGAGCGGCAGACCGCGGGCCGCGGCAGACAGGGCCGCACGTGGTCGGCACCCGCTGGCCGGGCCCTGACGCTCTCCGCGCTCGTGCGGCTCCCGGCCGCAGCATTCGAGCCACTGCCGTTGGCGGTCCCGATCGCCGTCGCGGAGGCGTGTGAGGCCGTCTCGCCGGTGAAATGCCGGATCAAGTGGCCGAACGACGTGTGGGTCGAGGGCCTCAAGGTCTCCGGCGTGCTGATCGAGGCGCGCCCCCAGGACGGGTGGGCCGTGATCGGCATCGGGCTGAACGTCGACACGGCGCTCGATGAGCTCGCGGACGATCTTCGCCAGACCGCCTCGTCGCTGCGCATCGCCTCCGGCGCCCCGGTCGATCGTGAAGCCGCCCTGGACGAGCTGCTCGCACGACTCGCGGTGTGGATCGCACGCCTCGGGGACCCGGGACGGGTCGTCGAAGCCTTCCGCGAGCGCGATGTGCTTCAGGGACGGCGCATCGCCTGGAGCTCAGGCCAGGTACGGCAGGAGGGAGAGGCGCGCGGCATCGATGACGATGGTGCGCTGGTCGTGTTCACGGACGCGGGCGAACGCGTGCGGCTCGATGCCGGAGAGGTACACCTGGTGCGACCCGCGGGCGCCCGGGGCTAGGGCTCAGGCCGCTTCGGGATCCTCGACGGCCGGGGCGCCGGCCGTGTCGGCGCCGTTTGCGCCCGTGGCCTTCACCTCCAGCTCCGCCAGTTTCCGCCGGGCGACGCTCTGCGACTTCCCAGCCACTCCGTTCCGCGCAGCCTTGCCGCGGCGGGCCCCATCGGGGCGGCCGTTGCGCTGCTTGCGCCTGCGCTTGCCCTTCGGGAAGTTCCGCACCAGCTCACGTGCCAGCGCTGACGGCTTGCGCGCCATACGGTTGCGCGCGCCTCGCAGCACCTCCTCCGCCTCCGGCGAGTGGCCGACCGCCGCGGCCAGCAGAGCTGCCGCCAGCCGGCGATCGTGCTTGCGTGCCGCGTGGACCAGGCGGCGGGCATTGCGCCCATGGGCCGGGCCCGATGAATTGACCAGCAGGCCGAGCAACCGCTTCGTCTCCGGCCAGCGCTGCACGGCGTACTCCTCGTGGACCTCGCGGGAATATTCCGCCAGCCGCCACAGCCATGCCTGCGCCTGGTCCCGGCGGCCGATGCGGCGCTCCGCAAGCGCCTGCAGCAGCGTGCGGGCGCCCTCGCGGCGCTCTTCGCGCGACCACGTCCCCATGATCTCGATCGCCTGCTCGAAGCCCTCCGCGTCACGGCGCACGGCGATCTCTGCGAGCGCGCGCTGGCGCAGCTGCGCGTTGCGGTTGCGCTGCACGCAGCTGAGCAGGAACCGGCGTCGCAGTTCGCCGTCGGGGTCGTGGTGCAGCGTGGCCTTTGCGCGCCGCCAGCCGTTGGCGGCCACGCGCGCACCGGCGAGGGCGGCCCACGCATGCTGTTCGTCCGGGAAGAGGTACTCGACCGCGATCCGCCACAGCTCGCGCTCGAAAACGCGCAGGCGCCGCTCGGGCTCGGGCGTCACCGGCACTATCCGCCGTTCGACTCGGAGCCGGCGGCCGCGGCCGCGGCGCACCGGGCCGACCACGATCGCACCGCCTCGGTAGACATCCCGGTCGAGCAGCTTGTGCAGCGTCACGATCGGCTCGTCGTGCATCGTCGCCGGGTGGACGAAGTCGATCACGATGCCCGCCTCCTTGCCGGGATGGCGACGCGTGACGCGACCCACGCGCTGCTGGTACACGCGCCTCGACGCGGTCGGCGCGAGATGCATGCAGACGGTCGCCCGAGGGGAGTTCCAGCCCTCGGCGAGCAGCATCGCGTTCACGAGCACGTCGATCTCGCCGCGTTCGAAATCGGCCAGGATGCGCGCCAGCTCGCGCTTCGGCGTCTCGCCCGAGACGGCCTCGGCGCGCATGCCTGCGGCCTTGAAGGCAACTGCCACGTTGTGGGCGTGCTTGACGCCCGCGCTGTACACGATGCCCGGCAGATGCTTGAACCGCACCCGGTAGAGGTCTGCCACGGCCGCGTTGAAGGGGCCCTGGTCGAGCAGGGCGGCCAGTTCCTCGAGGTCGAAGTCCTGGTCGACCTCGCCCTTGCGCAGCGGGACCTTCGCCAGCGTGCGCACGTTCGGGCCCGGCGGGATGCGGATGCACCGCAATGGGGCGATCACGCCGCGGCGGGCGGCCTGGGCAAGGTCGAACCGGCTCGTCTGGGTCGGGAAGAGGTCGGTGACGTGGCGCGCGATCAGCGCGCCGGTCGCCGTCATGCCGATGAAGACTGGGCCGAGCCAGTTGCGGATCGAGGCGCTCGTCTTCTCGCCCAGCGCCGTGTGGGCCTCGTCGCAGATCACGATCGTGTACGCGTCCGAGATGTTCCCCGCGTTCCGGACGAACCACTGGTAGGTCTCGACCGTCACGGGCCCGTCGGCGCGATCCTTGCCGCGCAGCAGCGGCGGGCAGATGCGGTCCGAATAGCCGCGATCCTTCAGCTCGCCGAGGAACTGCTCGACGAGGTTGCGACGGTGGGTGAGGATCAGCGTGCCGCCGGTCCGGGATCCCTCTACGAAGCCAAGCGCGGCGACGGTCTTGCCGGAGCCCGTCGCGTGCTCGAACCAGAAACGGCGGGCGGCAGCGGGGTCCTCGGGCTGCTCCGGAAGCTGGTCGTCCTCGAGGTCGTCGGTGCCGTTCGACTCCGAGGGGTCCGGCCAATCCTCAGGCTCCGGCTCGTCCTCCTCGTCCTCGTCGTCGTCCTCGAACTCGTCGTCGTCGTCGGCGACGCCCTCGAACTCGTCGTCGTCGTCGGCTTCCTCTTCCTCGTCGACCTCGTAGGCCTCCAGGGGGGCGATTCCGTTGCCGTTCTGGCGCTCGATCTCAGCGATCAGCGCCGTGAGCGTGCCGGACAGCACGTCGACCTGGTGTGCGGACAGGATGGTGCCGTCCGCGAGACGAGGCTCGTCCTCGGCCAGCAGGCGCTCGAGGCCGAGCATCAGCGAGTACTGCTGGCGCCACTCGACGCTGGGCTCTTCGAGACCGGCCTCCATCTCCGCAAGCGCGGCGTCCAGTGCACGCCGGCGGGCGGTGCGCGGTCGCAGGACGGCCGGATCCGCCGCGAACGGCTCACGTGTGAACCGCTCGACGTGGTCGAGCTGATCGCGGGTTGGAATGGCCGCAGCCTTGCCGGCCACTTCGGTGGTCTCAGCCATTTCGAGGCTTGTCGGATTACCTGGACGCCGTCACACGCACGACGGCGGCGCAACGCTCGTCCCTGGTCTGCAACCGACGAGAGCGTCCTTGTCGGCGGCACCTCCGCGGCCCGCGGGATTGAGAGGCCTGGCTGACTTGATGCCTACCAGGCTCCCGGTGCCCCCGGGCACGGTACACACAGTATTAAAGCAGTGCCGATAACCGAAGGCGCGCCGGTATCGCCGCCGCGGGGCCCTCGTTGCGGTAATTTCGCCAATGGTGCGGGGAATCGGGCTTCTCATGACCATCGCCGGCGCGGTTCTGGCAGCGGCCGGATGCGGGGCCGCGGAGCCCAGGAGCGCCGCGTCCCCGGCCGACTACGAGCGTGCCCTTGCGGATGCTCCGCCGCCGCTGGACCGCCTCTACTCACGGCCGAACGAGCTTCTGAGCGGCGGTCCGGAGGCCTTCGAGCGTACGCTGCGCCGCCTGCGCGGCCATCCCGTCGTCGTGAACAAGTGGGCCTCCTGGTGCGGGCCGTGCCGGTTCGAGTTCCCGTTCTTCCAGAAGCAGGTCAAGAAGCACGGCATGAAGGTCGCCTTCCTGGCGGTCGACTCCGAGGACGCGCGCGATGAGGCGCGCGAGTTCCTGGAGGAGTTCCCGGTCCCGTATCCCAGTTTCTTCGACCCCAAGAGCGACATCGCCGAGCGCCTGGGCTCGGAGCGGAACTTCCCCACCACGACCTTCTATGACGCCGGCGGCGAGCTCGTCTACACGAAACCCGGCGGCTACGCCTCCGAGGCGGCGCTGGAGGACGACATCCGTGAATACGCCATCGCCGGGGCGCGAGAGGGACAATGAGCCTGTGATGCGCTCATCGCTTGCGGCATCGCTGTGCGTCGCCCTCGCGACCATCGCCCTGCTGCCCGGCTCCGGCGCCGCACAGGACGGTGGGCCGCTGGTGCGCTCGGTCCAGCTCGACATGACGATCAATCCCTCCTCCGCCGGGTGGGTCGAACAGGCGCTCGAGGACGCGGAGGGCGATGGGGCCGACCTGGTGGTCTTCCGCCTCGACACACCGGGCGGTCTGGACGAGTCGACCCGCGACATCGTGAAGGACATCCTCGCGGCGCCGATGCCCGTGGTCGTGTACGTGTCTCCGAACGGCGCACGGGCCGGCTCCGCGGGCGCGTACATCACCGAGGCCGCGGACGTGGCGGCGATGGCGCCCGCGACGAACATCGGCTCGGCCACCCCGATCTCGCTCGGCGGCGGTGACCAGGACGAGGTGCTGGGCAGGAAGATCCGCAACGACGCGGCCGCCTACATCCGCGCGCTGGCGGAGGGTCACGGCCGCAACGGCGACCTCGCGGAGCGGATGGTTCGGGATGCCGTGAACGTGACCGCGACGGAGGCCCGCCGGCGCAACCTCGTGGACATCGTGGTCGAGGACGAGCAGGAGCTGGTGCGCGAGCTGGACGGCTTCCGGGTGCAGGGGCCCAAGGCGCAGAGGCTCGAGACGACCGGCGCGCGCATCGACTCCGTCGACGTCCCGTTCAAGTTCGCGGCGCTGGAGCTGCTGGTGAACCCCACCACCGTGTTCCTGCTCCTGACGATCGGCCTGATCCTGCTCGGGGTGGAGCTGTTCAACCCGGGCATGATCCTGCCCGGCACGCTCGGCGGCGTGTCGTTGATCCTGGCCCTGTTCGGATTGGCCCAGCTGCCGATCAACGTCGCGGGACTGCTGCTGATCCTGCTTGCATTCGGGCTGTTCGCCGCCGAGGCCTTCGTCATCAGCCATGGCGCCCTCGCTGCGAGTGGCGTGGTCTCACTCGCGTTCGGGGGTCTGCTGCTGTTCGACACCGACAGCGAGGCGTTCGAGATCTCCGTGCCGGTGGTGCTGCTGACCGCGGCGATCCTGGGCGGCTTCTTCGTGTGGATCATCGGCAAGGCCGTGCAGGCCCGGCACGCTCAGGTGCACACCGGCGCCGAGGAGCTGATCGGGGCACACGGCAAGGTGCGCTCTCCGCTCGCGCCCACGGGTCACGTGTTCGTGAATGGCGCGCTGTGGCGCGCGCGCTCAGACCAGGAGGGACTCGAGGTGGGAGACGAGGTGGTCGTCGAGAGCGTCGACGGGCTGACGCTCACGGTCGCGGCCTCGCCCGAGAGGCCTGAGGGGACAGCCGAGGGAGTACAGTCCGCAACGTGACCGCCCTCCTGGTAGTCCTTGGTGTCGTCGCGTTCCTCGCCTTCATCGTCGCGGCGAGCGCGATCCGGGTGCTGCGGGAGTACGAGCGCGGCGTCATCTTCCGGCTCGGCCGCCTGATCGCACAGAAGGGGCCGGGCCTGATCATCCTGATCCCGATCATCGACAGGATGGTGCGGGTCGACCTGCGCACGGTGACCCTCAACATCCCGCCCCAGGAGGTGATCACGCGCGACAACGTGCCGGCCTCTGTGAATGCGGTGTGCTACTTCCACGTGGTGAGCGCGAACGACGCGATCGTGCAGGTCGAGAACTACCTGATGGCGACGTCGCAGATCGCGCAGACGACCCTGCGCGCGGTGCTCGGCCGCGCCGAGCTCGACACGCTGCTGGCCGAGCGCGATCGCCTGAACGACGAGCTCCAGCGCATCATCGACGACCAGACCGAGCCCTGGGGCATCAAAGTCACCACGGTCGAGATCAAGGACGTCGAGATCCCGCAGACGATGCAGCGCGCGATGGCGCGCCAGGCCGAGGCCGAGCGCGAGCGGCGCGCCAAGATCATCGCGGCCGAGGGCGAGTTCCAGGCCGCCGACAAGCTCTCCCAGGCGGCCGCGATGATCGGCAGGCATCCGGTGGCGATCCAGCTGCGCTTCCTGCAGACGCTGATCGAGGTCGGCGCCGAGCACAACTCGACCACGATCTTCCCAGTCCCGATCGACCTCTTCACGCCGTTCATCGAGGCTGCGCGGAAGCAGCACGAGGACGAGCGGGCGTCGCCCGGCTGAGTGGCTGCGCCCGAGCTTCGGATCGACCCGCTCACGGGTCTGCGGGTCGTGCTGGCGCCGGCACGGGCGGACCGGCCCTTCAGCTTCGAGTCGTCCACCGTCCACGAGGGTGCACGCGAGCAGTGCCCGTTGTGCGAGGGGCACGAGAGCTGGACTCCGCCCGAGAGGTACGCCGTGCGCCCCCGCGGGGGCGAGCCCGACACGCCCGGCTGGACCGTGCGCGCGGTGCCGAACAAGTACCCCCTCTTGGAGCCGGGCGAGCCGGCGGCGCCCGAGGATCCGCTCGGGAGCGGCCGCGGCGACCCCGAGCTGCTGGTGACCGGCACCGCGACCGGGTACCACGAGGTGATCGTCCACACTCCCGAGCACCGCGCCTCGATCACGGAGCTCGATGCGGCGCAGTTCGAGCGCGCCGTCACGGGGTGGCGTGCCCGCTCCCAGGCGCACTCCGACGCCGCCTGCGTGCATGTGATGGTGAACGAGGGGGCGGCCGCAGGCGCATCGCTCGAGCACACCCACGCGCAGCTCTACGCACTGGACTTCGTCCCCGCCCTGATCGCGCGCGAGCGGGAGCGCTTCACCGCCCACAACACCCGCACGATGGGGGGCTGTCTCCTCTGTGACGTGGTCCAGGAGGAGGTCCGCCGCCGGGAGCGGGTGGTCGCCGTCGACGACGATGCCGTCCTGCTGGCGCCTTTCGCGGCGCGTTCCCCGTACGAGCTTCAGCTCGTGCCCCGTCGCCACGAGCCGAGCTTCGCCGAGTCTGAGTCCGGCGCAGGGCTTCTCCACGATGGGCTGTTGAAGCTCAAGGACCGTCTCGGCGCCGCACCCCCCATGAACCTCTGGGTGCGCACCGCCCCGCGCGGCGCCGAGCACTTTCACTGGCACGTCGACGTGGTGCCGCGCCTGACGCGCCTGGCCGGCTTCGAGCTCGGCACCGGACTGGGCGTGAACATCGTGCCCCCCGAGCGTGTCGCGCAGGAGCTGTCGGAATATCGAGGCAGCTTCGCTGCCCCCTAAAGTCAGGTGCTTCGCGCCTTCGGCGCTCGCCGAGGTATCGAGGCAGCTTCGCTGCCCCCTAAAGTCAGGTGCTTCGCGCCTTCGGCGCTCGCCGAGCTTTAGACGCTCTGGGTGGCCGCCGCGTCGTCGCCGGCCGGTTGCTCGTCGGAGTGGCTCTCCTCGAGGTCGAGCGGCAACGAGTACTCGGCGACGCGCTTGTCCAGGCCCAGCTCGGCGTCGAAGTCCGCGTCCTCGCCGTGCCTGAAGCGCACGTCCTTGCCGGCCAGGATCTTGACGAACAGCTCGACGTACTCGGCGTCGAGCTGTGAGCCGGCAACGCGCTTCAGCTCCTGGATCGCCTCGAAGGAAGAGATGGGCTTGCGGTATGAGTCACGCGCGGTCATCACGTCGTAGGTGTCGGCGACCGAGATGATCCGCGAGAGGGCCGGGATGTCGGGGCCCTTCAGGCCGCGCGGGTAACCCTTTCCGTCGATCCGCTCGTGATGGGCGAGGATGATCTCGCTGATCGGCCCATAGCCCTCCATCTGGGCCACCACCCGCGCACCCTGATACGGGTGCATCTTGATGATGTTCCAGTCCTCGTCGGTGAGCTTGGTGTCCCCTTTCAGGATCCGGTCCGGGAAGATGAACTTGCCCAGGTCGTGAAGGAGCCCGGCGGTGTGGACCAGGTCCTGCTCCTCCTTCGAGAAGCCGGCTGCGATGGCGATCTCACGCGCGTAGCGCGCCACCGCCGCGGAATGGCGTGCGGTCATGCGGTCCCGCAGGTCGAGCGTGCGCAGCAGCGCCGACAGCATTCCCACCTGGAGCGTTGCGAGCTGGCGCGTCCTGGTCGAGAGCTGCTTGCCTCGCCGCTCGAGCTCCTCTGCCCGCTGCTCGGAGATCCGCAGCTGGCCGAGCAGGTACTGGTACGTGAACAGGACGATCCCGAACAGTGCGATCGCCGCGATCCCGATCCGGTGGTAAAGGAACGCGACACCGACGGCCATCGTGGCCGCGGCGATCTCGGAGGCAAAGACGGGAAACAGCACCTTCGCCGTCTTGGCCACGAACGAGCTGCGCTCCACGTAGCACGAGTAACCCGCGATCAGGATGAAATTAAGGAGGAGGGACAGCGCAAAGAGGCCGAGCACCAGGAGGTAGAAGGGCCCGTCGTCGGGCGTGAGGCCGGTCGCGTCACGCGCGGCGTCGAAGGCGAGGCCCCCGACCAGCGGGAACCAGGCGTACGTGACGAGGTTGATCAGAAGGTCGTGCGGATTGTCTCGCCACCGCAGCCAGCCGAAGGTGATCGTGACCACGCCGATCACGGCGGCCGGCGCGCCGCCCATGAAGACCATCGCCAGGATGAGGGCCAGCAGGCTGCCCGAGATCTTGGCTCCCGCACGCGTCTCCACGGCCCCCACGTCGCTCGTGACGGAGAACGCCAGCAGCGTGAGGAGCAGGACGAGGTCCCAGTTCGCCGCGGGCGCGGTGAGCACGGCAAGCACAACCGCGCCGCCCAGTGCGGCGAGCTCCATGGCGATGAAGAAACGGCTGGGGCGTTCGGACAGGGCACTACCTCCATGCATGCCGGCTGCGCACGAGATATCGGCTCTGGCGAGGGCCCGCTTGAGTCTGCGGGCCCGAGGCGGACAGGTCTTCCCCGCACAGCGGCCGGGGTGCAGGATTCCGGGCGCATTGGCAATATCACGCGTGAACGGCTAGAGAATGCGCTCGCTGGCACCCATCAAGCTGCCCGGCTTCAGCCATCTGGCGGGCGCCTACGCGGCGAACGAGCTCGGCAACTGGATCGGCGAGATCGCTCTGGCGGTGCTGGTCTACGACCAGACCGGCAGCCCGCTGGCGACGGCCGCCCTGTTCTTGGGCATGCAGTTCGCCCCTGGGTTCCTCGGTCAGGTGCTGGTCGCACGGGTCGAGCCGGCCGGCACGAAACTGATGCTGCCGCTGCTGTATCTGGCTGAGGCGGCCACCTTCGTCGCGCTCGCAGCCACCGCGGACAACTTCGCTCTCTGGCTCGTGGTGTTGCTCGCCGCAGTCGACGGCACACTGGCGATCGGCGCCCGTGCCCTGACGCGCGCCTCCGCGGCGGCCGTGCTGAAGCCACATGGGTTGCTGCGCGAGGGCAACGCGATCATCAACGTCGGGTTCACCGGCGCCGGGGCCGTCGGGCCTCTGCTCGCCGGAGTCGCCGTCGCCACGCTCGGCATCGAGACCGCCCTGCTGCTCGACGCCGCCTCGTTCGTGCTGGTCGCGGCGACGCTCGCGGCGGCCACGTCATTGCCCCAGGTGAAGGCGCAGCCCGAGCGCTGGTGGGCACGGCTCGGGGAGGGGTTCTCCTACGTGAACGGCCAGCCCGTGCTGCGCCGGCTGATGACGATGCAGGCCGCCGCGTTCGTGTTCTTCAGCCTCGTGCTGCCGATCGAGATCGTATACGCGAAGGACACGCTCGACGCCGGTGACTCCGGATACGGGGCGCTGCTCTCGGCATGGGGCGTGGGCATGGTGTTCGGCAGCTTCGTGTTCCTGGCCGGGAGGCGGGTCCCGATGGGGATGCTTCTGTTCACGAGCACGCTCGCGGTCTCGGTGTCATACCTCGGGATGGCCGTGGCCGGGACGCTCGCGGTGGCGTGTGTGGCCGCGGCCCTGGGCGGCGCCGGCAACGGCGTGCAGTGGGTGGCGGTGATGAGCACCGTCCAGGGACTCACGAACGAGCGGTTCCAGGCGCGGGTCGCGGGACTGCTCGAGTCGATCGCGGTGGCCATGCCCGGCCTCGGCTTCGTGCTGGGCGGGGTGATCACCGCGTTCTTCGATCCGCGGGCCGGTTTCGCGGTGGCGGGCCTGGGCGTCCTGGCCGTCCTGCTGCTGGCCGTGCCGCTGCTGCGAGGCGCCGACTGGACGGGCGCGGGCGGCCCGGCCGCGACAGATGAGGCGGTCGAGCCGCTGAACGTCTGAACGGCCCTCGACCGCGGCCGTGGAGGCGGTTAGGGTTGGCCGCGTGGGAAGTCTCACGGGGCGACCACCGATCTGGTTGCTGCCACGACCACTTGGCAGTCTTCCCGTGCTGGGCGCCGGGCACCCTCGGTTTGCGCTCGGACTGGCGGCCACGGGGCTCCTGGCGCTCGTGCCCGCGTTCGTCCTCTTGGCGCCGGCCGCGGACTGGAGCCGGGCGGCGGTGCTCGTGCTGCTGCTGCTGTTCAGCTTCTACGCCTACGTGGGTGCCGCGCACCTGCGTGGCACCGCATCGCTCGACGCCGCGTTCGTCGCGGCGCTGCTGGGCGTCGTGCTGCTGGGGCCGCTGGCAGGCGCGCTCGTGTTCGCCGCGCCCGAGCTGACGCGGCTGGCAAACGACAGGCGCATGACGTCCATGCTGGGCAACCTCGCCTCCTTCGGCTGGTCCACGCTGGCGGCGGCGTGGACGCTCGAGGCGCTGGCCTACGGATCCCCCGCGCAGCTCGGCTCGCTGAGCTCCTACGTGGCCGTCGCAATCGCCGGCCTCGTCCTGATCCTCGTCAATTACTTCTACATCACGGTCATCTCCGAAGTGGTCGGGAACGGCACGGGGCTCTGGTTCCTGACCAAACGCGAGTTCATCCCGGTCCTGCCGGTGAACGTCGCGGTGATCGCGATGAGCGCAGTGACCGCGTTCCTGTACACGGAGGTCGGACTTGCCGGACTGCTACCGCTGGCCGCCATCGTCTTCATCCCGCGCCTGCTCGTGCCCCAGCTGCTGCGCGACATCCCCATCTGGGACCTGAGCGTGGATGAGGCCACCGCACGCTACGCAGGCGGCCTGGCCAACGTGCTGGGCCTGAGCTCGAGCCAGCGCCGGGTGCTGCGCGACGCCGCCACGCATCTGGGCGGTCGTGCTTGCCTGACCCGCCTGGACGACTTCGCGGCGGTCATGCAGGCGGTGCTCTACTCGCGCGAATGCTTTGCCGGGGGCGGCCGGCTGGGCCTGCTGTCCGGCAACCGGATCCCGATCGAGAGCCGGGTGCTGGCGGTCGCGCATGAATGGGCGAAGCTGACCGCGCAGGGCGGTCCGCGCATCACGCCGAGGGAGGCGCTCGTGAACCTACGGGTGCGCGCCGGCCAGGAGCTCGACCCGGTGGTCGTTGCCGCGGCCGTGAGGATCGTCGAAGACGAGATCATCGAGCTGGGGTCCGCTGACGCGCAGCCTGCCCCAGCGGCGATGGCAGCCTAGTCAGCGGGAGTCCGCGCCGACGAGCTGCTCGAAGCCGCTCCACGCGAAGCCCGTCAGCAGCGAGGCAAGCTCGCCCCGCTCCGCGCGGGGATTCTGAGACCACCAGTTCGCAAGTGCCTCGGCACCTCCAACGATCACCTCCGACAGCTGCTCGAGCTGCGCGCGTGTGAGGCCTTTGCGGGACGAGCGAGGATCGGCCGCCAGCATGTCAGCGAGCGCACCGGTCGCCCGGGTGCGCAAGCCGCGCTGATAGTCGGCAAGCTCGGGGTCGCTCACATGGAGGGCAAGTACCCGCCAGGCGTTGGAGCCGTCGGACACGTACTCGAGAAATGCGTCGACCGCCAGCTCGAGTCGCTCGCCGGCCGAGCCGGATGCACCAACGGCCGTGGTCAGGCGGTCCTGGAGTATCTCGGCACTGCGGTCGACGGCTGCGCGATACAGCTCCGCCTTCGTGCGGAAGTGCTGATAGATCAGCGCTTCCGACACGCCCGCGCTCTTGGCCAGCTCGGCGGTGCGCACGCCGTCGTAGCCACGCTCGGCAAATGCCCGCGAAGTCAGTGCAAGGATGCTTTCGCGGCGCTCTCCACCGCTGATACGCCGACGCGACGGCGTCTGCCGGCTATTAGAAGCAGCAGCTTCCATCAACCCTCTCTCTTCCTGGAGTAAAAAGGGCCAAGCAAAAACCCGGCCCCTGAGGACGAACTTTTCCATCATACGAATTTTGCGCTTGTCCGCGCGCGCTTCTTGACACGGTGTCGGAATTGCCCCGGACGGAGCGCACCGGCCTGTTGCCCGGAGCGCCACCCCGGGCAAGACATAGCGCAGAACTAGCCGCGGGCGGCAGTCGGGACCCGCTCTGCCGCCTCCTGCTGCGTGAGCGGGAAGTGGCAGGCCGCGATCGTGCCCGCGCCCTTGGGCTCGAGCAACGGCTCATCGCGCGCACAGACGTCCTGCGCCTTCGGGCAGCGCGGGTGAAAGCGGCAGGCCTGCGGAGGATTGGTCGGGCTCGGGACGTCGCCCGCCGGAACCTCCGTGCGGCGGCTCGCCGCAAGGCGGGGCTCCGGAACGGGGACCGCCGACAGGAGCGCGCCGGTATACGGATGCCGCGGGCGCTTGTACAGCGAGTCGTTGTCCGCGAGCTCGACGATCTTGCCGAGGTACATCACGGCCACCCGGTCGCACATGTGCCGCACGACCGAGAGGTCGTGGGCGATCAGGACGAGCGTCAGGCCAAGCTCGCGCTGGAGGCCGCGAAGGAGGTTCAGGATCTGTGCCTGGATCGAGACGTCGAGTGCCGAGACCGGCTCATCCGCGATGATCAGCTTCGGTTTCAGCGCCAGCGCGCGTGCCACGCCGATTCGCTGGCGCTGACCACCGGAGAACTCGTGCGGGTAACGGTTGTAGTGCTCGGGGTTCAGGCCCACCTGCTCCATCAGCTCCTGCACCGCGCGCCGGCGCTGCTCGCCGCCCTGCTCCAGTCCATGGATCGCGAACGGCGTGCCGACGATCGCGCCGACCGTCTTGCGCGGGTTGAGGGACGAGTAGGGGTCCTGGAAGATCATCTGCACCTCCCGCCGCAGCGGCTTCAGCGCGCCTCGGCGCAGGTGCGTGACGTCGTCGCCCTCGAACCGGATCGTGCCGCTCGTCGGCTCGAGCAGTCGCATGATCAGGCGCGCCGTGGTCGTCTTGCCGCATCCCGTCTCGCCGACGATCCCGAGCGTCTCGCCACGCAGCACGTCGAAGGACACCCCGTCGACGGCATGCACCGCGCCGACCTTCCTCTGGAACACGATCCCGCGCGTGAGCGGAAAGTGCTTCACGAGGTCGCGGACCTCGACGAGCGGCTCGCCCTTCGTACTCATGCCGGCTCCTCCTCGAGCCCGACGGCCGCGCGCGCCTGCTGCGGCTCCATGCCGGCGCGCAGGTCCTTCCAGATGTTCTTGCGCATCTCGCCGTCGAGCAGGCACGCGACATGGTGGGAGGGGTCGTCGGGCAGCGGCTCCAGTTGTGGCTCGACTCGGCGGTGCCGCTCGCGCACGTAAGGACAACGTGGATGAAACGAACAACCACCGGGAAGGTTGATCAGGCTCGGCGGTAGGCCGGCGATCGGGACCAGCGGCTCGTCGCGTGGCTTGTCGAGGCGCGGGATCGACTGGAGAAGACCCCACGTGTAGGGATGCTCGGGGGCGCGGAAGATCTTCTCGGTCGAGGCGGCCTCGACGATCCTGCCGGCGTACATCACGACGATCTGGTCGGTGACCTCGGCGACCACACCGAGGTCGTGCGTGATCAGCACGACGGCCATGGCGAGCTCACGCTGCAGCCGCGCAAGGAGCTGCAGGATCTGCGCCTGAACGGTCACGTCGAGGGCGGTCGTGGGCTCGTCGGCGATCAGCAGCTTGGGCTCGTTCGACAGCGCCATCGCGATCATCGCCCGCTGCCGCATGCCGCCCGACAGCTCGTGCGGGTAGGCGCCGAAACGCTGGCGAGGATCCGGGATCCCCACCATGCCGAGCAACTCGACTGCGCGATCCCGGGCGGCGACATCGGAGATGTCGCGGTGCGCCTGCATCGCCTCCACGATCTGGGTGCCCACCTTGTAGAACGGGTGCAGCGAGGACAGCGGGTCCTGGAAGATCATCGCGACGTCGTTGCCCCTCACCCTGCGAAGGTCCTCGGCTGGCATCGAGAGCAGATCACGCCCCTCAAACCCGGCCGCGCCGGAGATGGTCGCGTTCGCCGCCCTCGTGAGGCCCATCACCGTGAGCATCGAGACGCTCTTGCCAGACCCGGACTCTCCGACGACCCCGAGCATCTGGCCGGAATCGACGGAGACCGAGACGCCGTCCACCGCCTTCACCACGCCGTCCTCCGTGGCGAAACGCACGCGCAGGTCCTGAACGTCCAGCAGCGCCATCAGTAGCGCACGCGCGGGTCGAGGAAGGCATAGACCACGTCCACGACGAGGTTGGCCACGATGATGAAGAAGGCGCCGACCAGGACCGTGCCCTGGATCATCGGCAGGTCGGCGTTCACGATCGAGTCGTATGCGAGCCGCCCCACGCCGGGGATGTTGAAGACCGTCTCGGTGAGGATCGTCCCGCCGAGGAGGATCCCGATGTCGAGCCCGGCTGCGGTGACCACCGGCGTGATCGCGCTTCGCAGCCCGTGGCGGAAGATCACCCGCCGCTCGCGGAGTCCCTTCGCACGCGCCGTGCGGATGTAGTCCTCGGACATCACCTCGATCATGCTGCCGCGCACCAACCGCGCGTAGAAGGCCGCGAAGGCGGCGGCGAGCACGAACCACGGCATGATCAGGGACCCGGCCCACAGCCACGGGTCCTGCGAGATCGGGACGTAGCTGCCCGCGCCCATGAAGAGATGAAACTGTCCGATGTCCTCCGAGAACAGGTAGAGCGCGACGAGACCGAGCCAGTAGACCGGCGCGGAGATT
>Ga0190275_10000479_pt1 | contig 35220 bp, 68 predicted proteins | sample Popmic550T_FD_133745 | JGI IMG/M metagenome (GOLD analysis project Ga0190275, IMG submission 133745) | Populus adjacent soil microbial communities from riparian zone of Yellowstone River, Montana, USA - 550 T | ecosystem: Environmental > Terrestrial > Soil > Riparian zone > Trees stand | place... | reverse complement strand
CGACCGTCACCGTCCGCCCCCGCAGTTCCCGCAACGTCACCACGACCCGGATCGACGGCAGCGGCCCCAGACACCGCGGGCAGTCCACGACGACCGACTGCCGCAGCCGCCGCGCCACCGCCCCCGCCATCACACGCCCATGCCGTCGGGGATACACGCGGGATGCGAGGCGCGCGCCGCGTCCCACCACGCCCGGTCGAGGGTCTGCGCCCGCACCGTCAACAGCAGCATGCGTCCCGACCGGAACCCGTGCGCGACCTCGACGTCGGCCCGCGCGTCGACGTCGATCACGACCCGCGGCAACGGCAGACCACACACGGGGCAGTCGACGACGACCAGCGGATGCGACGTCGCCCGGGTCGCGACCATCACACGCCGCCCGGGTCGAGCGCATCCCCCACCCGCCGCAACGGGCGCCGCGGCGACGGGATCCGATCCAACGCCGCCCGCATCGCCGCCGGCGACGCGTACAGGTGCCGCACCGACGCGCACGACCACAGGTGCTCGTCGATCGCCCACCGCAGCAGCCGATCCGGCAGTGACCGCCATATCCGGTGAGGTAGCCGCATCAACGCGTGCGCCACCAGCAGCGCAACCCGCCGCCTCACCGCTCGCCGTCCTGCAGCGCCTCGCCGAGCGCCGCGAACAGGGACCGCGCGTCGCCGACGTCGAGCGTCGAATGCCGGTCCCCGACCAGCAACACGAGCGCCCTCGTATCGCCGCGCCGCAAGAGTCGCGCCCCGCGATACTGCCCCGACTCGTCGTGCACCGTCTCACTCCACAATTCCGTCATCGGCGTCGACGTCGGCATCACGCACCCCCAGCCCTACGGGCCCGCCGCGCGGCGAGCTCATCCCGCATCTTCCCCACCGCAGAACCAGGCTCATCCTGACCCCGCAACAGATCCCCCATGACGTCACGCAACTGCTTATGCAACGCCGCCCGCGCCGACCCCGACCCGCCCTGCCAATCGAGACTGTCCGCCAAGTCCAGCGCCGCCGCCGCCTGCCACGTCCCCGCCATCCCCGCCTGTTCGATCCGCTCCTCGACCTCATCCGCGATCAGCCGACGCCGCAACCGATACCGCGGGCGCTTCGGCTCCTCGTCCCCGGGACCCTCCCCACCCTTGTCCCCCGGGACCGTCCCCGGGACCAGCGCCGCCGGCGGACGCGGCGAACCGCTCGAGAACAACGGCGGCGGCGACTGCGGCGGCAAACCCTGTTCATCCCGCGACCGACACCACGACGAACAGAACCCATCCCGCCGACCCGCCGCGATCGCACCGCCACACGTGCAGTCCGGCCCGTCAGGCACGAGTCGCCAGCTTCCGCGCCCGGAACGCCGCCCCACCGCGCCGCGCCCCATCCCGCACGTTGCACGAGTCGTGAGCGAACCCGCGATACCCCGACCGATCCTCGGTGTGGTCGAGGTGCATCCGCGCCGGATCGTCCATCACCTCGCCGCACAACACACACGGCGACCCGACCGCCCCGCCGATCGTCGCCGCCCGCAACCGCCGATGCTCCGTCCCGTACCCCCGCACCGTCGGGCGCCCGCCCCACCCCCGATCGTTCCGCGCCCGCCGCGCGCAATCCGGCGAGCAGTACCGGCGCGACCGCGACGGCGCCGGCAGCAACCCGTCGCACCGTCGGCAATGCGTCACCAACGGGCGAACCGGGCCCCGCCGATCCCTGATCGTCGACGGCGACGGCTCGGCTCGGCGACACGGATGACACCGCGCCGAGCCCTGCGGCAGCGACCCCCGAACGCGATGCATCCGCTTGCCGCAGTCCGCGCACAGCAACGGCGGACGGGCCGACCGCCGCACCGACGACGGCGGGCCCAGCACAGCCGCCAGGTCAGGCACCCCAGCGCCATACCGGAACCGCAGATGATCTAGATACGTCGTCCGCTTCCGCATTTCGTCACCTTTCAGCCGCATTCGCCCGAATACATAGAGTTACGATCTTGATCCGTCGCCCGCTCGGGAGAGAGAACATGTCCATGGCGGGTCCCTGCGTGATCATCTTCTAAAAACGATCATGCGTCTGACCTGCACTTTTACCCCGACGGGACCCGGTGGCGGGTCCTGTACGGGTGGGGGGTACTTGTCGACTCTCACGCTGCGTCATATCCGACGCGGCTGACGCTACGCCTTTCGTCACGGGCTCGAGCGCGCCGTCGCCTTGGCAGCATGGGCACACGCCTAGGTCTCGCCCGTCGTAGGTGGTCAGCGCGCCGGATCCGTTGCAGTCGGGGCACGGGTACGGCTCGGGGTCGGCAGTCATCGGCGTCTGACGATGCGGGCGCATGACTTGCATACGTCGGCCCGGAGTGCGGGCACGAGTACGGGTGGCCCGCCGCCGCAGAGGGGGCAGGCGGGTTGGTCGGGGGGTGGGTCGTCGGCCTGGTCGACGGGGCGGGGTCCGGGTTCGGCGACGTCGTAGGTGTGGCGGGTCATGGCTGCAGGTTCCTGACTGTCGCGATGTCGGGGCGGGCGGCGAGGTGCAGGGCGTGCGGGGTGCATGCGAACGTGCTCGGGCCGGGTCCGTAGCCGTTGGCGGGTTCGAGGTCGAACCGCCATGTGGCGGGGTGTGGGCAGCATGTGTCGCCGTCGGGTGCGATGAGGCATGTGGGCCCGTGCGCTTCGTGGCGGTCGGCGATGTGGGGGGCGAGGACGGTCATGGTCGCTACCACTTGAGCGCCGATTGCCGGGTCGTTGTGGTGTGCCGGCGGGGTGCGGCGCCGCGTCGGATCTGTTGCTGTCGGCGGTTGGCGTATCGGGCGGCTTCGGTGAGGTTGCATGCGGCGTGGCCTAGTCCGAGTACGCGGCCGGTTGCGCGTTCGTGGCAGAGGTGGAGGTCGTCGGCCGGGTAGATGACGCGGGTTCGTTTGACGCATACCCGTTCGGCGCAGACGCCTGCCCCGGCCCGTTTGAGCGCGGTCATGTGGCGGACGCGTTCGGCGCGGTGGTCGCGTCCGTAGCGGTCTGATCGTCGGCTTGTGTTCGACCAGGGCATGCGGTGAGTGTGACGCGCGGTCAGCATGTGCACCGCGCGATCGCGCGTAGGCAGCCGTGGCACCGCACGGTGTAGCCGTCCCGGTCCCATATGCCGACGTACGTCTGCCATTTGCCGCAGCGGCAGCGGGGGAGGAGGTCGCGCCGCTGTAGTTCGGCGGCGAGCTCGTCGTCGGTGAGGTCGCGGGCCCGGGTCATGGCTGCCGCTCGCGGGCCCGAGCGTCGATCAGTGCGGCGAGGTAGCGCCGGCAGGTGCGGCAGTCGTTCCCGAGCCGCTGCCCGCCGTGCTCGTGGTTCGCGTGCGCGTCGTGCGCGGCCCGTAGTGCGTCGCCGTTGATGGGGGCGCGGTGTCCGGGTGGGGGGACGGTGAGTGTTCGGCGGCAGCGGTGGCGGATGGGTTCGGGTAGCCGGGCGGTCATCGTCGGCCCCGGTCGGGTCGGGGTCGTCGGGTGTCGAGGACGACGACGTTCGTCAGGTCGGGCGGTCGGGGTGTGGGCGCGTCGGCGATGAGCGGGATCTGTTGCTGTTCGGGTCGGTCTTTCGCGTCGTAGGCGCGGCGGCAGTCGGTGCACATGCCGTCGTTTCGTCGGGCGGTGCGGCGCCGGGTGGGGGTGCCGCAGATGGCGCAGTCGGGGAGGGGTCGGGGTGTGTCGGTGATCATGGTCGGGCCTCGGGTGATTCGACGGTCGCGGCGGGGTCTGTGGGGTCGAACGGCCGGGCGAGGTGCTCGAGCCGGATCGCTTCCTGATTGCGCTGGATCTGCGCGTCGTAGTCGGCCCGGTCGACGGGTGGTAGTGGTCGGGCGGCGGGCATCGCCGCGGTGGGCAACCCGGGCGGGTTGTCGCGGATCGCGTTGGCCTGTTCGGGGGTGAGCGGCTCGTCGACGGTGATCGTGTGCGGTTCCCAGCGGTGTGCGCCGGCGGGTGGTGTCGCGGGCGCGTCGAGGGGTTCGGGGTCGGCGTAGCCCTCGGCGTCGTGGTGTGCGCGGCGGTGTCGGCGGATGAGGGTGAGTGCTTCGGCGTTCTGTCGGGCGACGACGATGGCGAGTGTGAGTGCGGCGACGGCGATGGTGAGTGCGAGGCCGGACAGGAACGCGGTCATCAGCAGTCACCGCAGGCGCCGGGGAGGCCGCAGCACGTCGAGCGCGGAACGCCGAGTGGGCAGCGTCGTCGGGCGAGCGCGGCGACGGCGCGGGCCTCGGCGATGGCGTCCACGACGGGCATGAGGGCGTCGAGCGTCTTCTGGCACGTCGGGTCTGCATCGGGGTCGCAGCACTGCGCGATGTGCACGGCGTCGGCGAGGAGCAGCCGTTCCCGGTCGTCGCGGGGGCCGGGCGGGATCGGCTGCATTAGGCAACCCGCTCGGTGGTTCCACGAGTTCTGCCAGATGTCGAGGTTCAACCCACAGGCGCACACGCGGTGGCCGGGCGGGACGGCGGTCACCGAGTCTCCTCGCGGATCGGGTTGCCGTATGCCTGGTCGAGTCGGGGCCAGCCGAACAGGACGCTGAGGTGTGGGCCGGGGTGTCCGGCGGGTTGTGCGCAGACGGCCTCGAGGGTGGCGGCGCCGTCGCGGATGGCGATCGCGGACGGGCATTGCCCGGCGGGTAGTTGAGTGTTCGACATTCGCCGTCAGATCCTCTCTGCCGTTTCGGGGGATACAGGGATACCGGCCGGGCGGGGTTCGTCGCTTGGCGGCGGCAGTCCTGCCGCGCGCGGCCCGTCGTGTGCGTCACGCACGGGGCAGCCGGTGAAGTGCTGCGGGTCGAGCCACCCGAGCCGTTCGTCGCCGCACGTGCACCCCATCTGAACCTGTCGGGCGATGCGCCGTGCTTTGGCCCGTCCTTCGGGTGTGGAGCCGCGGCCGGACAGCGGGGGCGCGTCGACGTTCGGCAGTTGCCAGCCGTGCGCCTCGACTTCGTGCAGCAGCGACAGGGATCGGGTCGCGGCGGCGTCGGCCGGGCAGCCCCAGTCGGTGAGGTGTTCGGCGAGCCGGTCGAGGAGGTTCTGCCGGCGGGCGGTTCGGGTGACGGGATCGGCGGTCATGTGGGTTCCTCTCGCGGGTCGCGCGCGGTCAGTAGTTACGTCCAGAACTGTCGCCGCTGAGTTGGTCATGAGTTGGTCACTAAGGTGGTCATGTTCTGGTGGGGGCTCACACTGAGCCCCATGGGGTTTCTGTGTGAGCCCTAATCTGTTTCCCTGTGAGCCCTAAACGTTTCTGTGTGAGCCCTAAACCGTGACCGTTTAGGGCTCTGTCTGAGCCCTGATCGGGTGCCCGTTCCATCGCTTCCAGCACCCGGGCGAGGACGTCGGGCGGGGTCGCTAGTCGGTACTGCTCGGCGATGCCCCGGCGGCGGTTCGCCGACTGAACCGACACGATCAGCCCGACGTCGCGGAGGAACGCGAGCGCCCGCCACACCGTCGCCCGCGACGCGCCCGTGTCACCGATCAGCGCGTCGTTACCGGGGCGGACGTTGCTCCCGTCGAGGTCGCCGTATGTGGCGAGCGTCAACGCGACGAGCTTGACCATGGGTTTGATCGGCAGCGCCCGCACCGCCCGCTCCCACTCGAACCGCAGCGGACTCTCGCCGCCCTTGCGGGGGCTCACAACGTGCACCGCCGCGCGTGTGCTGCTGGTCGAACCGTGCCGCGGGAAGCACCCTTGCCGGGTGACGGCATCATGTGTGTTACCTCCGGTCGTGCGGAGTCAGCCCGGGCGATACGCGACGCTGTCCACGTCGCCGCCCGGGCGCCCCGTTTTAGGGGCGGGATCGGGACGCTACTCGCGGGGTGCGAGCCCCTCACGGTCGAGCCGCTCACCGTGCCGGCGGGCCCGCTCGTGTACGGGCAGCGCCAGCCCGAACCCCTTTTCTCGGGGTGCCAACGCCTGCCCGTCGTGGTGTTCCGGCACGTGCGCGCCGAGCTCGGCGAGCCACAGTTCGGCGTACCCGGCCGGGTCGTCAGTCGCCGACATGCCGTTTATCCCAGCAATGAGCGCACAGGCACTCGCACGCCTGTGCGCATCGGTAGGTGTCGGGGTGACGACACGGCTCGGCGCCGCGCCGGATCCGATCAGACACGGTCACTCGCTACCCCCTCAGTGCGTCGGATTCGTGACAGTCCGCGTCTAGTGTGACGCGCACAGCGACCGCGACCGCACCCGGAGGAACCATCGTGACCGACACCCGCACCGACCGTATCGCCGACCTCGCCCAGCAGCTTGACGACCTCGAACCCCCCGCCGTGAAACTCGCCCGGCGCCTCTACGCCGATGCGCGGCGGGATCTGCTGAACCTCGTCCGGCGGGGCGCCGACGCCGAACAGGTGCAGGCATACCGCTATCGGGCGGAGCGGGCGCATGCGCGTCTGGTGGATGCGTGGCGGGATGCGGTGCACCCCGTCTGACCGCGTCACGTCGCGCCCCCGTCCGGATCATCGGGCGGGGGCGCAGTCGTGTCCGCGGGCGGATCCCACAACGGCAGTTGTTCGGCGGGTGGCAGCGCGTCGTCGAGCGTCAACTGCCCGGGCACCCATTCCACGCGCGGCGGCTCGGTCACCGGACACCTACGGTCGGACGTGTGCCGCTCACCGACGACGGGCGCGACCGCCTGCTCGCCGAACTCGAGCGGGCACACGAACGGGTGTACCCGCCGCCGCTGGTCTGGTTGTTCGACCGCGATCTGTTGCGTGAGCACCGCGGCACCCTGCACGGGTGGCGGGACGGCGCCCCGCGTCGGGCGCTCGTCGTCTGGCATGAGTGGCCGCTGTACGACCGGGTCGAATGGTTGTGCGAGCCGTTCGTGAGGCACCGCTGCGAGTAGGTCACCACAACGCGTCCTGAGCGGACCAGGCGAGCACGTCGGGTAGCAGCAGATCGGGCGCATAGGCGAGATATGTGCCGTCGCACGAGTCGCAGCCGAACGCGTCGGCGACCTGCCACCGCTTCCAGCTGTTGACCCGACCCATGTGCACCCACTTGCCGCGGGCCCGCGCCCGGGCGGCGAGGTCGGCAGCGGCCGGTGACACCTTCCATTCGGTCGTTCCTCCGATGAACAGTGCGTCGAACGCGTCCCACGGCACGGGGAGATCCTCGAGCCCGTCCTGTGCGACGAGCGCCGCGGGCAGCCCGACGTCGCGGATCGCCGGCAGGAACGGCGCCGACCGTTCGAGGGTTGCCGACGCGTCGCCGACGACGTCGGGTGCGGTCGCGAACAGGCACAGCGCCGGGTCGGCGGTGCGGGCCCGCAGCCACGACAGCCACGCATCGTCGCCCGGGTAGCCAGCGCCGAACACCCCGTTGTCGGCGGCCCACCGCGCGCCGGCCGGGATCAGGTTCCGCTGCCGCGGGGTGTCCATGCACGCGAGCAGCCCCGCGGACATGGCGGCCCGGATCGTCGGGGTCGACGGGGTGCCGACGTACATCACGCGGTCACCGCCCGACGGCGGGCGGCGGCGACGACGACCAGCGCGAGCAACGTCAACCAACCCGCCTTGACGAGCAGCTGCCCGCCGACCGCGACCAGGGTCAGCCCCAGCCCGGACAGGGACAGGAACAGGACGCTGTCGACCAGCGCCCCCGCAAGGTTGCTCGCGGCGAGCGCCGTCGGGATGCCGCGGCGCAGCGTCGCCCGCCACACGGCGAGGTCGACGAGTTCGGACGCGCCGAACGCGACCGCCGACGCGACGGCGAGCATCGGGGACGCGACCCACGCCGACACGGCGATGCCGACGGCGATCGCGGCGAGCACCCACCGCAGCCCGCCGACCCGGTCGAGTGCGTCCCGCAGCCCGAGCGCCAACCCGGCGGCGTAGGTGCCGGCGGGGACGAGCAGCCCGAACCCTGCCGGGATCAGCCCGTATCGGGCGGTTAACCAGTTGGCGAGGACGACGGACGCGACGAGCGCGGCGGCGAGTGCGGGTGCCGCGGTTCGCCGGTTCACGGCGTCGCCGCCGAATACCTGCGGAGTGCGCGGGCGATCGACCCGTCGGTCAGGTCGACCGGGCGCCACACGAACGCGACCCCCCGGAGCGCGAGCGCCCGCAACCACTCGTCCTGGTCGGGGGTGACCTTGCCCGTTGTCGTTTTCAGTTCGGCGAACAGCAACCCGCCCGTTCGGGGGTGGACCATCGTCAGGTCGGGGAACCCGGGGGTACTGCGCTGCGAGTTGTACGGGTGGTAAACCATCCAGCCGAGCAGGCGGGCGAGCTCGACGACCGCTTCCTGTAGGTGCCGCTCGGACATGTACAGCGCGGGGGCGGCGGTCACCTGTCGCCCCACAGTGCGCGCTCGTGGCGGTCGGCGGCCCGGTCCGCTTCGGCGGCGACGTCGTCGCGGGTGACGTCCGGGTCGGGTTCGCCGTCGACGTCGGGCGGCTCATTCGGGTCGCGCCGCTGCGGGCGCCGGTCGGCGGTCACTGGTCGCCGCCCGGCTGCTCGCCGCGCGCGTCGAGCAGAACCTGTAGAACGTCGATCACCGACGACGCGTCGCCGCGGGTGAGGTCGTTCCGCGACGTGATCGGCCGCCGCAGTTCCTCCGACAACCACGCGTGCTGATCGGCGTCGGTCTCGACGTCGAGGTCTTTCAGCATGAGAATGATCTTTGTCCGCTGGTCGTCGGTGATCGGGCGCTGATCCCCGACCGGCTCGGCGGGCGCCGGCGGCGCCGCGTCGGGGTCGCCGAGCTCGGCGACGTCGACCCGCTGCTCCGCCGGGTCGAACTGTTCGGCCGCCGTCGTCTCCCCGCGGGCGATGCTCGACGCGATCACCTCAAGATCGGATACGTCCTCGTGTGTCCACGCCGCCGCCGGTTTCCCGACCCGCTGCTCGAGTTGCGCCCGGCTGATCCTGAACCGCTTCGCCCCGTCGACGATGACCGCGACCCGCTCCTCGAGCGGTGTGCCCGGCCCGCGCCGTTTCGTGTCCCGCAGCAGCCGCTCGGCGGTGTCCACCAACCAGCGCGGCAGCGTCGCGAACACGCATTCGCGCATCGCCCGGGCGCCGGCGTTCTGGTTATTGCGGTAGATGTCCTGCAGGTCGACGATCGCCTGCCGCGACTGCACCCGCGTCCGCTTGTCGGTGATCGTGATCGCGTGCGGAACCTGAAACGTGCGGGTCGCCTTGCTGTTGCGCTGCATGTCCCAACAGAACGCCTGAATCTCGGACATCTGCCGTTCGTCGTCGCGGCGCAGTTCGTGCACCCCGTAGTCGACGTTCCCCCATATGACGGCGAGCTCGCGGGCGAGGTGCACCGACAGCCCCTGCCCACGGTTGGGCAGCGCCCAGAACGAGACGGCGGCCAGTTCGTACGACGCGCACGCGTCGGCCAGTTCGACGCGTACCCGGTCGAGGTCGCGGGGGAAGCGTTGCGCGACCTGCACCTGCGCGGCGACTTGCGCGACGGCGCGCGCTTGTTCGACGGCGACGATCGCCTCGAGCCGGTCGCCTTGCTGCCCGCCGAGCCGGTCGGCGACGGTCGCGAGCGCGTCGGTTGTGGTCATGCGTCGTACTCCCATGCGGTGATCGGGAACGCGGCAGGGTGGTCCTGCACGTCGGTTCGGTAGATGAGTGCCCACGTGGCGCCGGTCCGGGCGCAGTCGGGGCACGGGTTGTGGTCGGGGTCGACGAGGTCGAGGTCGGCGGCGGCGATCGGATCCTCAGCCGCCCACCCGCGGTCGCATGCATGGACGACGAGCCCGCGGACCCGTTGCAGCGCGCGCCGTACGTGCTCACCGTCGCCCGGGTCGGCGAAGTCGCCCGCCGCCCCGTGCCCCCACATGTCGCGCGCGTAGTGGTTCAGCGCGGCCAGGGTGCGGCGGTCGTCGTGGTGCCCGGGGATGACGAGCGTTCCGCCGTCCTCGCCGAGCTCGATTACGTGCAGCCCGTGCCGCGGGGGGGCGAGCCAGGCGACGTAGTCGGCGAACGTGGTCATGGGTTCCTCTTTCGGTGCTCGTCAGCCTGTGGGCATGTTGCGAAGTGCGACGTGAAGCGGGGCGGGTCGTCCGGTAGCGGCAACGTGTTCTGCGTGGTGAATGCGACCGTCGGCGCGTACGCGTCGGGTGACGGGTCGGACAGGACGAGATTCCCGCCGGGGTCGGGTTCGGCGTCGAGCGGCATCCGTTTCCCGTTGTTCGTGGTCGCCCATCGGATCGGGGCGCCGCACGAGCGGCACGTCGCGGTCACGACTCGCCCCGGGCGAGCGCGGCGGCGACGGCGGGGTGCGCTTTCAGGTCGGCCCACTGCCGGTCGAGCGCCGACAGTTCGCGGCGCGCGTCGCCGGTCGCCTCGTCGAGCGCGTCGACGACACGGCGCTGCACGGCGATCGACTGTTCGAGCTCGGCGAGCCGTTCCCGCACCCGCGCCGGGTCCAGCTGCGGCGGGGTCACGACGCCGCCTCGTACGGGCCGACAATCTCGCCGATATCCGGGCGCCGCTCGAGCGCCTCGACGTCCCTGCGGAGCGCCTCCCGGGTGACACCGCCGACCCGAATCGCGAACCCGCTCGGCTCTTTCGGCGGCGCGACGTCGTCGGCGTAGTAACCCTCGACGAACCACCGCCACCGGCCGCGCGCGGTCACGGTGTCGACCAGTAGGTGAGGCAGTCGCCGCACGTCTCCCCGCGCGGGTCGGGGGCGCAGACGGTCATCCATTCCCACGAGTCGCAGCCGACCGCCAGCCCGAGCGGCCCGTCGTCGGCGAGGTGCTCGACCCCTTCCCGGTCGCGGACGTGGATCAGCCCGTCGGGCAGCGTCGGCTCAGGCATCGGACACCGCCCGGCGGTCGATCGCTTCCGCCCATGACACGGCAACGGCGGCGACCTGCACGAGCTCGGCCCGCAGCCGCGCCGGGTCGTCCTCGGCGAGCGCCTCGGCGACTTCCTCGAGCAGAATCGCCCACCACTCGCTATCGCCCGCGCGGGCGAGGTGATCGACGGTCGAGCGGATCGCGTCGCGGGCGACGCTGGTCGGCAACGGCGACAGCGGCCACGCCTTATCGGGGCCCGTGCCGTCGGGGTGGTTCTGCTCGCCCCACTTCGCGTTCTGCCGTTCCCGCTCGGCGAACACCTCGCCGAGCACGGACAGCACTGGTCCGGCGATCACTGGTCGCCGTCCTGCTGCTCGAGGTCGTACTGCCGGGCAGCCCATGCGGGCGCCGTGACAGTCGTGATCCCGTAGTCGTTAAATCCGGGCCAGTCATTCGCGGCACTGCACTCGCGGAACAGCTGCAGGGCCCGCGCGTTTTTCTCCTCCCCGCGCATGATGTCGGCGGCGTCCAGCTGCACGACGTGCACGAGGTACGGCGGGGCGACCTCTTGGAACACGAACAGGAACGGCGCCGACTTGGCGAGCCCCAGCCCGACGACGAGGTCGCGGTACCACGCCGCCTGCTGGTCGTATCCGAACGACCAGACGGATCGGGCGACCGCGTCGGGCGCGGCTGACTGCGTCGTTTTGTAGTCGGCGAGGATCAGCCGCCCGTCGCTGTCGGGGGTGCGCAGGAAATCGACGCGTCCGCGCCGGTCGACGTCGTGCTCGCCGTCGTGCCAGAACAGGGACACCTCAGCCTCGCCGCTGCCCGGGTGCAGCAGCCGGGCGGCGACGGGGTGCCGGCGGAGCGCGGCGGCCATGTCGGCGACCTTCGCGGCGGTGGCGGTGAGGATGGGCACCTTGCCGGAGGCGCGGGCGAGGTCGCGTGTCTCTTTGGCGGCGTTGGTGCGCCAGTCGGCGGCGTCGACGATGACCAGTTCGGGGCCGACGCCGAGCACCGCGTTGTGTGCGGCGTGCCCGACGTCGAACTCGTCTTTGGGGGGGCGCCCGTGGTCGCGTTCGTAGGCGTAGCGTGCGGGCCCGCCCGGCTTGATGAGTACCTTCGCGCCGCTGAACGACAGTGCGGGATGCTGCAGGTACTGCTCGTGTGGCAGGTCGCGTACGACGGCGTCGCCGCCGATGGTGAGGTCGACCGTTGTCATTCGTCATCGTCTCCTGTGCAGGCGCGGTCGCGCGGGGTCGGGCATGGCGGGTTGGTCGGGCAGTGCCCGTCGGACGCGAACGGGCAGAACACGTCGGGCAGGGTGTCGGTGTGCAGGGTGAACGTGCGGTGTTCGTCGACCCACGTCGCCCACAGCGAGTCGAGTAGCTGCTGATCGGCGCCGCGGCGGGCGCACACGGCGAGCCAGTAGCGGGCGGTCGTTTCGTCGGCGGCGGTGCCGAGCGCGAGCACCGCGGCGGCGAGCTCGGGCGACAGCCGGAACTCGTTCACGACGTCGTGCCTTCGTACACGTACGCCCAGCTGCCCGCGCCCGGGCGCGTGGTGCGTTCGCGTCGGTAGCTGTGCACGAGGTACGGCGGACCGTCGGCGAACTCGCGTGCGGTCGGCCGCTCGCGTTGCGCGGCGACGTTGATGATCGGCGGCAGTTCCTCGGGCCGGGCGGCGGGCACGTTCACGTCGCGCCCGTCCTCGGGTCCGCCGACCAGGGTCACGATCACAGCGGATCGCCGAGCGCGACGTACACGAACGGTTCACCCGGGGCGAGCCCCTCGTCGGGCAGCCCGACCGGGTCGCCGACCGGGTTCCAGTACACGGCGCGCACGACGAGGTTCGCGTCGGGCAGGACGACGTCGTCACCGACGCGGGGCACTTGTGAGTTGCCGAGACTGTCGACGGGCCACACGGGCGCGGCGACGTCGGGCAGTCCGAGTACCTCGACGATCACACGCACGGGCACACCTCGCAGCAGTCAGCCGAGCGGCGGATCGCGGCGAGGAACGCGTCGGTGCGCGCATCCTCGAGCGCCCGGCGGGCGATCAGTCGGCGGATAACGGTCATGGGGGTTCCTCCGGTCGTTCGGTCGCGGTCGCATGGGTGTTCGGTGTAGCAGCCCCTACCGACGGGTCAGGGTCGGTAGGGGCAGTTCAGGATCGCCGCAGCGTGTCGAGGTAGGCGGCGACGTCGTCGGTGTGGACGCGGCGCGTGCGGCCGACCTTGACGGACGGCAATTGCTTGGCGCGGATGAGGCGCCACACGGTGCGCGGTGAGCAGTACAGGGCGGCGGCGACGTCGTCGACGGTGAGCAGCTGGTTCGACTGCCGCGCGTCGGGGAGTGCCGTCAAGTGCCCTCGTGTGCCCATGCGTGCCAAACTACGCGCCTGTAACCACACCGCGCAACCCGACGCGCGCGGCGAGTTTCCCCAACTGTGAGTAAAGGTGTGGACACACGACAACGCCCCCGCTGCCCGGGGTCCGGGGGCGGGGGCGCTGCGGTGCGTCGGGGCGCGACCCCCGAACGCTGCGACCGCGATCCGTAGACCGCGGCCATGATGCTAGGGCATGGGGGTCACCTCCGCCGCATCCCGGGCGGCGAGCACCTCGCCGAGCCGCACCCGGCCCGCCGCCGTGATCGTGTACGGCCTCCTGTTGTCCCGCGCGTCGGCGAGGTCGCCGAGCACGATCCACCCCCGCGCGGCCAGCTTGGACAGCGACCCGGTCGCCGTGCCGAGCGCCGCGTCGAGCTCGGCGTCGAGCTCGATCGACGTCAACCCGCGCGCCTCCTGCGCGGCGACCCGGGCGAGCGCCGACCAGCGGGCCGACAGCCCGCGGAACGGGTCGACCGGCTCGGGGTCGGCGACCACGGCGGGCAGCGGACGATCCGGGACCAATCCGAGCGCCCGCTGATCGGCGTGCACCGTGCCGAGGGACGCGCCGAGCACGTCGCGCTGTTCGCGCACGGTGTGACCGGCGATCGTCAGGGAGGCGACGAGCGCCTGCCGCTCGGCGAGCATGGACACCCGGTCGCGCACGAGCCGGTACACGTGCAGGTCGCCGAACCAGAATTCGACGAACTCGTGCCACGCGTCGAACCCGAGCGCGAGGTGTGCGTTACCGGCCCGCAGTTCGACGAGGTTCGCGCCTGCCTGCCCGAGCATGTCGCGTGTCTCGGTAGCGAGGTCGCGGGCCCGCTGCTCGGACATGACGACGAGGTCGACCCCGTCGCCGAGCGTCCACGTTGCGACGGGGCTGTCGTCGTCGGCGACCGCCGACACGAGGCACAGCGCGGCGGTCACAGGGCACCGCCCGCCCGCAGCGTGCGGGTCAGCGCGCGGGCGGCAGCAGCGGCGCCGCCGTGGTCGGCGATCAGGTCGTCGGCGGTACCCGGCAGGACGAGCACGATCAGCGACCCGTCGTCCTCGCCGAGCTCGGCACCGTCGAGGGTGACGAACATTGAGGTGCGCGGGTTGTAGATGGCGGGGTGGCAGGTCATGTCGGCGACGTCGAGGACGATCGTGCCGAACAGGCGGGCGCCGGCGGCGGTGAGGTCGCGGGCGGCGATCTTCGGGGCGGTGCGGTTCGCGGTCACAATGACATCATCGGCCATGACTGCGTCAAACTTGACGCGGCGCGCTGTTCGATTCTGAACACTCACCCGATGGGGGGACGCGTGGCGAGCACCGCCCGCCGGGCCACCCGGACAACATGCTCCGGGGTCACGTCCAGAACGGTCGCGATCGCGCCGAGCTCGTCGATCGACAGCGGGCGCTCACCGTTCATCGCGCGGTGCAGCAGCGACGGCGGCATCCCCGCCGCCCGGGCGAGCCGGTTCTGCGACAGGTTCCGCGACAGCATGCGCTTACGCACCTCGTCGACGACAGCGGCGGCGAGCGTCACGGGCGGGATCCTCTCGTGCGGGTAAGCGTCCGGGTGGGCCCCGTCCGGTTCTACGGGTGGAAAGCGTTCGCGTACTGGTTGGCGGGGTGGCTGCTGTACCTGTCCGCCCGGCTGATCACGTGGTCAGTGTCCCGCCCCCGCACCGCGTTCGCGCTAGTCGGGTCCGGGGTCGCGGCGTGGGCGCTGCTCGAGCACCTCGTGCCGACGCTGCTGGTTGTGTGGGCGGTCGTCGAGGTCGGGCATTGGTGGCAGCTGCTCGCCCCCGGGTCGTTCCGCCGGCGGGTGCGGGTCATGGCGTGGTGGCGGTCGGTGTGGCTGTATCGGCGGAAGTGGCGGACGGCGATGCAGGTCGCGGAGCTCGATCGGAAGAATCGTGACGGGGTGTGGGAACGTCCGCGCCTGGTGGGGGTGCGGTGCGGCCCGGTCGCCGACCTCGTGCGGGTGCGGGGGCTGCTCGGGCAGCGGTTCGCGGATTGGGAGGCGGGGGCGCCGATGATCGCGCACGTGTTCGGGGCTGTCGACTATGTGGTGCACCGCGGCGACGACCGGCGGCTCACGTTGGAACTCACGCGCGGGGTTGTCGGTAGGTCGTGGGATCGTGAGGGATTGGTCGAGCGGGTGGATTTATGACGGACGTCGACGCGGTGCTCGGTGTGCTGTTGCTGTCGCTGGTTGTGCTGCTGCTCGGCGTGGTCGCGTGTGACGCGGCGCGGGGCCCGCGGTCGTGGCGCGACTGGTGGCGGGATCACACCCGCTAGAACGCGTGTCGTGTATTGACACGCGTATGGACACGACGGCATGCTCCCCGCCATGCCGACCGCCGCACGCCGCATCCTGACCACTGCCGCCGCAACCCTGACCCTCGCCCTCGCCGTCGCCGCGCCCGCGTCGGCCCGCCCGGGTGAGCCCGACAAGTTCGATTCCGGGATCCGCTCGACCGTCGTCACGTCGTCGCTGTTCGCGGGGCAGACGGCACGGTCATGTGTCTACCGTTCGACGGTGTTCACGCTCGCGGGGGAATACCGCTGCAACTGACCTGACGGGAGGCGCCACGGGTGCCGAAAGACAGTCACACGCCGCCGCGATCCGTTCGGGTCGCGGCGGCACTGTGGGATGCGGCCAGGGTCAAAGCCGACGAACGCGGCGAGACGATCACTGACGTGATCGTGCGGGCGCTCGAGCGGTACGTGAAGCGTCCCTAGAACGGCGACACGTTGCCCGATGCGAGGTCGTCGGCCCGCCGCTGCACAATCTCCGCCGCGGCCCCGTGCCCGGCCTGCGACAGCTGCGCGGCGACGTTGTGCAGGGTCCGGGCCTTCGACGTGCCCAACCAGCCGACGAGGTCGGGGTCGGCGGAGATGTGGCGGACGAGCCTGCGCTGCCGGGCGCGCGGGCTGTCGAGTGGCCCGCCGTCCTCCGCCCGCCGGTTCGGTCTGTGCGGTCGTTCCTCGCTCACAGCAGCACAGCCCGATCTAGGTACACGTCGACCACGCTCGACGGGGCGACCGTCGGGATCTGCAGGTACACGGCGAGCGCGGTGCAGTTCGACGGCGCGACGTAGTCGACCTCGAACAGGGTCGGGGTCCCCGTCAGCCCACCCGCGAGGATCGTCGTGTCAGCCTCGGAGATGTACGCGCCGCCGGCGGTGACGAACCCTTCGATCCCGACGATCGCGTACGCGGCGGTCAGCGTTCCCGACAGGTAGATCGACAGGTGCACCGCCTCGCCGGGGGTGCACGCGATCGGCGCCTGATAGAACGCGACGTTCCCTGTGTCGCCCGGCTGCCCGGTGAACTGCAGCCGCTGCGCGACCGCCCCGTCGACGGTCCCGGTCGCGACCCGGGACGCGACGAACGGGTGCGGGGCGGTGCCCTCGAGCTCCCACCCGGTCGCGACCGCCGACCCCGTCTCGAACGACCCGTTGGTCAGGCGGTTGACGACGCGGGTCTGTACGGGCTGCAGGATCAGCGCGAGCGCCGACTCATTGCGGGAACTGCCACCCGCCCCGCGGTCGAACGTGGACGCGGACGGGCGGGTCAGCAGCCCCGCGGCGACCGTATCGGACCGCACCGACAGCGCACCGTTCCCCGTCGTGGTCGCGAACAGCGGCGTCGGCACGGTGCCCCATGTGGCGGCCGCGTTCACCCCCGCCGCCGACACATACGTCTCGAACCCGGTCGACAGGTAGCCGAGATCGACGACGGGCACCTCTACCGGCGCCGTGGTGCTGTTCCCGATGTTGTTCGCCGCGGCGACGGTCGCCGCCGGGTCGACGTCCAACCACGCGCCCGCCCACCATGTGAGCACCGCCGACACGGACGACGTCAGGGTCACCGTCGTCGCCCCCGGGTTGGGCACGACCCGGATCGCTTGCAGCCGCGCGCCGGCGGACGCGAGCAGCGTCGAGGATGCGACCCCCGCCGAGAATCCGAGGGTCGGCGCCTGGTTGGTGGAGACGATCAACGTCAGGTAGTCGTCTGCCTGCCACCCGGCGGGGAGGGTGACGACGGCGCTCGTGCCCGTGGTGCTGCCCGACGACTGTGATCGCAGCGACGGCGGGGTGGGCGGCGGTTCGGGCGGCGCCGAGCTCCACAGCAGCAGCCCGCCGAGGTACAGCGCGTCGACGTCGGTGTCGCCGAGCCGGTAGGTCGCGTCGGTGTGCAGCGTCATCCGACGATCACGTACAGGGTGTCGGCGTCGGGGGTGAGCGCGTCGTACGCGGCTTGCGTCAGGGTCACGATCGTCGTGATCGTTTCCGAGGTGACGTAATCCCCCGCGGGCTGATAGCTGCCGGCGGGTTGGTAGTCGCCCGCGGGCTGCGCGCCGATGTCGTCGGGGCTGTCCGGGATCGACGGGGCGCCGGTCAGGTCTGCGTAGGCGCCCGACGTGGCGACGTCGGCGAATGCCGGGCGCCCGGCCAGGTCGCTGTAGGCGCCGCTGAACGACGAGCCGCCGCCGGGTATCGCTATCGGGCCCGTGCCCGACGTCGTCGGCAGCAGCGTGTCGGCGTCGACCTCAGCGCCGGTCAGCAGCACCCGCGCCGGTTCGGGTGAGGTGCGGCCCTGCAAGTCCCAGTGCGCCCAGTAGGCGAACGGGTTCGGGGTGCACCCGTCCGCGTCGGACGCGACGACCTCAGCCGATCCGGCGCCGTCCTCGAGGGTGATCGTCACCCCATCGGGGAGGATCACCGACCCCGACGGCACGTGCACAACCCGCCGTTCGGGGGCGATCCGCACCCGCCCGGACGCGTGCGCCCCGTCGGCGGTCAGGTACGGGCCGACGGTGACGACGGTCGTCGCGATTCCTTCGGGCAGTGGCATGGTCAGATCCTCCCGCGGACGAACCGAACGAGCCCCGTCGACAGTGCGGTGACGGCGAGTCCGATCGCCCCCTGCAGCTGCACGGGCACCGCCCCGTCGAACACGTACACGCCGAGCAGCCACAGCACGGCGGGCAGCAGCGCCGACGCGTACTGCGCGACGGCGGTCGGGTCGACAGGCGAGCTCGGGGCGGCGTGGTCGGCGACGTCGTCTCGCTGCTCGACGACGGTGTGACGGGTCATGCCCATAGCATCGGCAGCCGACAGCGATCTGCGCCTCAGCAGATCCGACGACGTCGGGTCGGGATCGCCGCAGATCCTGACGAACATGGTCGCGGTTGGGTCACGTGACGCAACGCGCGTCGCTGTAGTCACCAGCGGGCGCCGCGGGCGGCGAACTCGCGTGACGTGCGGGGGCCGACGGTGCGCCCGTTCGCGTCCGGGCCGGTGATCCCGCACTGCGCCTGCGCCGCCTTGACGACGGCGACGGTCTGGTCGAGGTAGTTGCCGAGCGGGGTCAGCAGCGGCAGCGCCGGGCGCCAGTTGTGCGCGTTCAGGAACCGCTGCAAGGCGATCACCCGCGAGTCGTTCCGCATGCCGTAGGACAGCACCGACATGCCCGCGATCGACGTCGCCGCCGGCGGGGCGGTGGCGGCGCCGTCGTACGCGGGGTGCCCGTAGACGACGACGGCGGACGTCGACCGCTTGCGGCGCCACACTCCGCCGCCCATCCGCTGATTGCCGGCGGCGCCGCTGGTCGTGTTCCCCTCGATCGTGGTGATCGTCCCGTCGGCGTTGACCGCCTCGACGAGCCCGACGTGGCTGATCCGGTCGACCCCGTCGCCGGGCCAGTCGAACAGGACGAGCGACCCGACCCGCGGGCTGCGGCTCGCCTGCCCGCGCTGCTGAAACCAGGCGGCCAGGGTCGGCGTGTAGGCGGCTTTCGGGATGAGCGCCCCGGCGCCTGCCTGCTGCCCGACCCACCAGACGAACTGAGCGCACCACGCGACCTTGTTCATCCCGTAGGCGGCGCCGTACGGGTTCGACCCGTCGGCTGCCTGAACGGTGCCGATCTGTGAGCGGGCGACGTCGAGCACCCGGGCGGCGGTGCTCACGCCTGCTCGCTGTCGGTGCCCTCGGGCAGCCATTCGGGATCTTGCGGGGGCTGCTCGTCGGGGTCGTCGGGGGTGAGCGCGTTCCCCGTCGGCTCGACGAGTCCGTCAGTGACGGTCGGGTCGTTCAGGTCGTCGGGGTTGGGAGTGGTCATCGGGTCGCGCCTTTCTTGATCGGCTCGACCTGCCCGGGCGGGTAGGTCTGCGCGTGGTCGCCGCACAGCGGCAGCCGCTGCGGGTACACGGGCAGTTGCGCGGTGTGGTGCGTGGCGGGCTGCCCGCACAGCCGCCCGCCTTTCGCGTCCGTCACGGCATACGTGCACTTGTCCATGCGCCTGTTCCTCTCAGGTCTGCAACACGTTCGGGGGGAACGCCTCGGCGATGATCGCCGCCCCGAGCGGGTTCGGGTGCAGCCCGTCGCGGAACCACCGCCGGTCACCGCGGACACTCGCCGTCTCGCACAGAACCCACGTCAGGTCAACCCACCGGCCCGCGAAGTGCGCCGCCCCCCAACTGTTGAAAGCCTGCCGGCGGGCCTCGAGGTTCGGGAACCACCCGGCCTGAAAGGCGCACCCGGGCCCGTCGTGGAACGGGAAGATCGCCCCGCCGACGACCCGCCACCCGGCGGCGGTCGCCGCCTGGTCGGCCTCGTGCACCGCCCACCGCAACGGGCCGACGTCGGACAGCCGCACCAAATCGTTGACGGGCCCGGCGAGGAACATGACCCCCGGTTCGAGCTCGCCGACCGCCTCGTCGATCCGTTTGCGGATCGTGTCGCCGTTGCTGTCGGCGGCGGTGTAGCAGCCGCCGCCGAGCGACCTGTCGACGACCGGGATCCCGAGCCGGGTCGCGAGGCGGGGCCGCCACCCGTCCGGGCCTTCGGCGTCCTCGATCGACGTGCCGACGACGACGACCGTCACAGTTCCCACCCGAGCCCGTTCAGGAAAAAGTAGGTGCCGGCGGGGATCGTCGCCGACGCGACGTAGAGGGTTCCGTTCGATCCGACGTCGAGTCGGTACAGCGAATAACCGCCGCCGACGTTCGCCGGGACCATGATCGGCACGGGCAGCGCCGGGCGGAAGATCGCCGGGAACCCGCCCGCCGCCGTGTACACCCCGCCCGCCCCGGCGCTGTTCGCCGCGTAGGCGACCCCGCGGAGCTTGACCCGCTTGTCCTCCTGCCGTAGCTGCACCTTCGGGACCCCGTTCACGGCCTGTTGCGTGGTCGCCGCGTAGTGGTCGAAGTAGCCGCCCGCGACGACGGGGAAGTCGATCCACGCCGTGACGACGGATCCCGTGTCGGGGTCGACCCACTTCCGGAGGTCGGTGATCGCGAGCGGGGTGCCCGAGCTCGGCGGGGCGACGACCCGGAAGAGCGGAAGATCCCACGTGCCGTCTTCGACCTGCGTGACCGCCGGGTCGACCGGGGATGCGGCGGCGGTGCCCTGAATGCGGGTCGGTACGACCGTCTTCGCGACGAGGTTCCGCCGCAACACGACGAGGTCGTTCCGCGGCCCGAGCCCCGACGTGTTCGCCGGAACGGTGTCCGTCCACGCCGAGCCGGTCCGCTCATAGGACGCGCCGCGCACGTGCGCCCGCCCCAGCGACATCGTCAACCCGAACCCTGCCGCGGTCAGCCCGAGCTCGCCGCCGGCGGCGGTCGCCGACGGGGTCCCCATGACGGCGGACGGCTCGAGCGGCCCGCGGTCGCGGAACCACGGGGCCTGCCCATAGGAGGCGGTGTCGAACGGTCCAGCTACATCGGGCACGGTGCGCCCCTCTCTACTTGTTTCGGGTGAGGCGGGCGAGCCCGGCGGATACGCGGGCGAGCTGCTGCTGCGTCGGCCCGGGCCGGATCGCTTTCGCGTCGGACGTTCCGACAGCCGGGGTGATCGTCTCCCGCCCGTCGCTGTCGACGGTGAACGCGACCTCCCGGATCAGGTCGGTGACGGTCGCCGCCGTCGCCCCGCCGGGCACCCCGACATGCACGGTGACCCGGTCGCCGAGGGACCAGTCGCGACCGTAGGCGGCGGACGTCGTGTCGGCGGCGTCGATCGCGAGGGACTGCGTACCGGCGCCCGCCACGACCTCGTCGACGGCGACCTGTTGCAGTTTCGTGGTGTCCGCCTCGTCCCGCTGGTCGATATACCGTTCGATCCGCCTGCCCCATGCGAGGTCGCCGACGTCGGCGGACGCGGACACCCGGCGGACGCGGGCGGCGAGGTCACCCTGCCCGGCGGCGATCGCGTACGTGACGGACGGCGGCAGTTCCTCGTAGTCCCAGCCGACGAGGTTCGTCAGGGACGCACTGAACCGCACCGACGCGGACAGGTCGCGGGGCGCGTACACGTCGGCCCGCAGCCCGTCGACCGTCGACACGACCCGAACCCCGAGGTCGGCGCCGGACAGCAACCCGAAATAGGTCAGGGTGTCGAGCAGGTTCCCCCACTGTTCCCACCAGGCGCGCGACGTGCCGACCCCCGGGTCGGCACCCATGATCAGTGTCGGCACCCGGCGGGCGGCAGCCGCGCCCGGGCCCGCCTGCACCCGGATCAGTTCCCACATAGCCGTCGACGCGGGCCCGGTGAACGTCCAGTAGTTCGCGACCTGCGCGGTCGCGTCCGCCGCCGGCGACGGGTAGACGAGCCGGTCGGCGAGGTGCTGGTCGTCGCCGAGGCACAGGACGGTGATCGTCGCCTCCCCCGTCCCGGCGTCCCACCCGATCCGCCGCGACGACCCGACCATGCCGGACAGCTGCTGCTCGCCGTCGCGGTTGACGACGACCCCGCAGCCGCGTGCGAGGCGCCCGTACGCGGCGGGGGTATACGGGGTGACGAGCTCGCACGCGTCGACGCCGAGATGCCGGAGCACCCCCTTCGTGTTGATGATCGGCAGCCCCCCCGACAGTTGGTATCCGCTGTCGCGGCTGAACGCCTGCCACACATGCCCGATCACAGCGCGCCTGAGTACAGGCGGTCGGCGGTGAGCGCGATGCTCGAGGCGGGCCCGGCGCCGGTCAGCAACGCCGACACCGTGTTCACCCCGTCGACCAGCGGCCACAGCGCCGGATCGGACGCGAGCGACCCGAACAGCGACACCCCGTCGGCGACACGGACGATCGACTGCCGACCGGGCCGGGTGTCGATCGTGACCGTCTGCCCGTCACCGATCGCCGCATTCAGGACGACGTCGGCGGACATGGTCTGCGGCGCCCCGTACTCGTCGACCCCCGCCCACGTGTTCTGCAACGTCAGCTGCGACCCGGGTCCGGTGACCGTCCATACGGGATACGTGGGGCTGTCGGTATCCGACAGGTCGATCGTCCGGTCGCCCGTGATCGTCGTCGACGACAGGACGAGCGGCAGAATCGGGAAAAACGACGACGACGCCGCGAGCGACCACGGCTCGGTGATCGGCTCACCCCGCCACCACGGCGACGGCGACCAGAATTCGAGCACCGTCCGATACCGATACGCCCGGTAGACGCCGCCCTCGAGACCTTTCCGGTAGAACGCGGGCAGGGTGCGGGCCGACCCGTCGTCGCCGACCGCGGTCAGTTTCCCGATCCCGGCGCGGGGCCGCAGCGCGTGCGCCAATGCGCGCACCTTGACCCGCAGATCCGCGCCGTCGGCGGCGACGAGGTCGAGCCCGAGCGTCGTCGACCGCCCGGCGGCGGTCACGGCCTGCAGCTGTTCGCCGTCGACCCCCGCGAATGCCTGCGTGACGAACCCGTATTCGGGGGCCAGGTGACCGCCGATGTCGGCGGTGACGAAGTACCCGGCGCCCCATGCCGAGAGGTCGGTGATCGCCCCGTTAGCCGCGGTCCACAGCCATTGGGTCATCGGATGCCCGCGAGGAACTCGGTTGTCGCCTGTTCGCGGCGGACGATCGCGGCGACCTGTTCGGGGCCGACGACCCCCGACACGATCGTCGTGTGCGTCGTCCCGGCGGCGGCGGCGCCGGCGGCGAGCGCGTCGCGGGTGCGGGCGGCGGGGGTGACGAACCCGGACGACCCGAACTGCACGAGCTCGGGTCCGTCCTCGCCGACGAGGAACGTCTGCCGCGGCCACACGGGGCCCCCGGCGGCGCGTCTCGGCGTGCCCCATCCGCCCGTGTACGTCCCGAACTCCCGCCGCACCGACTCGACGGCGTTGATCACGAAATCGAGCTGAACCGTTCCGCCCTTAAGCCCGTCGATCAGCCTCTGAAACGAGTTGACGTCGGTCGTCGCCTGAGTGGTATCGGCGGTGACGGCGGTGTTCCGCTCGGCGGGGATACCGAGGATCTGATCGGCGAGCAGCTTCGCCGCACCCTCATTGATCCCCATCTGCGCTGCCGTGTTGATGAACGACGTCCGCAGTTCGTCGTTCTTCACGGCGATCTCGGCGTCGGTCGCCCCCTGTTGTTTCATGGTGGCGATCAGGTCGTTCCCGGAGTTGCGGACGTCGAGCAGCACGTCGGCGGCTTTCCGCCCGTTCTCCGACTGCAAGTTCAGCTGCCCGGACGCCTGCAGGACGGCGCCGCCCATGTCGGTCATGGCGCCTTCGGCGGCGGCGGTCGCCGACTGAAAAGCCGACTCGACTTCGATCATGGACACGTGCGAGCCGGTCAACAGGTCAAGCGCCAGCTTGAAGTTGTCGATCGCCTTCTTGCCCTCGTCCAGTTCGGTGCGGGCCGCGTCCAGCTTGGTTGTCCACTCACCCGCCGCCCCGGTCGCGCTGTTCGTCGCCGCCGTCAGGTAACCCTCACGTTCGCCGAGAATCCCCGTCCACACGGCGAGCCGTTCCTGCGCGATCGCCGTATCGCCGTGGGTTTTGCCGAGGTGTTCCGTCCGGTAGGCGAGCTCCTCGGTCCACTGCGCCACCTTCGATTGCGCCTGCTCGACCGGCGACAGGGAAGCGAAGTGACGGTTCATCGCCTCGGTTGCGTCGTCGAGGGACGGCGCGAAACCCACCCACTCGTCGAGGTCTTTCATCCACTCGAACCCGGCGGCATCGTCGCGTGACGCCTCGTATTCGGCGCGCACCGACGCGGCAGCGGCACCGCCTTTCAGCAGCGCGGTCGACCATGCGTCGGTCTGCGCCGCCGCCTTCTGCAGACCCGACGTGATCCCAGCAACGACGAGCGTGCCCGCGGCGATCGCCGCACCCCACGGGCCGCCGAGCATGCCGACCACACCCCCGGCGGATGCCTTGAGCAAACCCATGCCGCCGCCGGCCTGCCCGACCGCCGACGCGGTCCGCAACGCCATGTTCGTGGCGCCGTCACCGATCGCGGTGAAAGCCGACGTCACCGGACCCCGCAGCAACAGGAACGCGCCGAACGCGACCGCCGCCGCCTGCAGCGGGCCCGGCAGACCGTTGAAGATGTGGACGGCGCCGCCGACGACCGACGCGATCGCCGTGAACGCGGGAACGACGACGCCCGCCGCGATCCCGCCCACGCTGCCGAGCGCCGGGCCTAGGTCGTCCATGAAAAAGGTTGCGGCGTCGTCGACGACCGGCAGCAGATAGCCGCCGACCTTTTCGGCGAGGTCCCCCGCCCGCTGTTGCAGCTTCCCCAGCGGGGTCGCGGCGGCTTCCGCGGCGCCCCCGAACTGTTTCCCCAATTCGGCGAGGATGATCTTCTGCGCGCCGAGGGTGTCCCCCGATTCGGCGAGGGTGCGGATCTGGTCCTTTTGCTGCGCCGTGAACGACACCCCAGCCCGCGACAGTGCCGTGATTCCCTTCGTCGGGTCGTTCAGCGCCTTGCCGAGCATGATCGCCGACGACGACGCGTCCTTGCCGAGCGCCGCCGCCATGTCGGTCATGATCTGCGTCGTCTGGTTGAAGATGTCGTTACCGGCGCCGGCGGCGTTCTTGATGTTCGTGAACGTCAACAGCAGGTTCGCGCCCGATTGGATCGCCTCGTCGTCGACCCCCGTTTTCCGGGCGATCGCCCCCGCCAGGTCCCCGACCTGTTTCGCCGACGTCCCCGCGGCGCCGCCCGTCGTCTTGATGACCTGAGCGGTCAGCGCGCCGATCTTCCGCGATTCGTCGGCCGCCTGATACAGCGACGTGAATCCGGCGATCAGCCCCGACCCGAGCAGCCCGGCGGCAGCCATTTTCATGCCGGACGAGATGAGGCTGCCCGCCGTGTGCCCTTGCTTCCCCGCCCGCTCGGCGGAGTTACCGACGGCGCGGAACGATCGGGATGCGTTGTCCCGCGCGAGGAGGTCGAACGTCAACGCCAGGTCAGCCACCTAGACCCCCCGCACGAGACTGTTCTTGAAGTCCTCGAGGGCCCGGATCAGGTCGCCGCGTATCTCCCGTTCCGATTCCCGGATCGGCTCGTCGAAGTAGCCCCGCAGTTCGGGCACGGTCTGCGGGACAGCGTTCCTGCCGCCGTTCGCGGCTTTCCCCTTGCGACCGAAGACGGGGTGATACACCCGGCCGAGCGCGTTCATGCGCGGGTCGACCTTGCCGCCGACGATCCGAACCCCCGCGGTCGCCGCCCCCGTCCGGGCCTGCGCCCGGTACGGCTTCCGCGCGAGCCGCTCGTTCAGCTTCCCCGCCTTCGGCGCCCGGTCCCGCGCCGACTGCCGGATCTTCGGCAGCAGCGGCTTAGCGGCCGACGCCATGCCCTTGTGCAGCGCCTTGCGGAGCTCGGTTTGCCCGGCCGCCTTCAACGCCTTGGACAACGCTAGGAAGTCTTCCGCGCCCCGCATCCCGGAGCCGCCGGCGCGGATGCCGCCGACGGGGTTCACCGCTGACCCCCTGAAATTGCCGCGGTTGTCGACCACGTCATGCCACCCCCAACGCTCGCCGTAGTTCCATCTGCTCGGGGTCGACGTCGACCGTCGGCGCCGGTTCCGCCGCCAACGACTGATCGAACAGCAGCCGCCGCTCCCGGTAGGTGGGCAGGGTGACGTCGTCCCCACCCGCCGCGATGAACACGGCGGCGACGTGACGGTCGGCCAGCAGCAGCCGCTCAAGCTGGTCGAGGAGCAGCACGTACGCGAGGTCGCACACGTCGGTCAGGCGGAGCCCGCGGAACGCGCCTCGTCGGCCATCAGCACCATGAGCGCCAGGTCGGGCCGCCCTTTCTTCTCGAGCCGTCGGATGACCCGCGAGGATGAGTCGTCCCCTGACTTCTTCTTGGTTTTCTTCGGCCCACGCGAGGAGTCGGAGGGCCGCCCAGTAGGGCGGGCTGTCGACTGCGTGAACGCGCTCACCACCACGGGCATCAGGTCGGCGGTGACGGTCGCGCGGTTCGTGCGGGCGGTCACCCGGAAACGGTCCCAATCCTCCGGGTGGATGACAGCCTTGAGGAATGTGTAGACGGCGGCGGCGCCCGACAACATGTCGGAATCGGCGCCGCCCTTCGCGGCCGACGCGAATTCCATCATCTCCCATTCGTACTGATCGGGTGGGTTCAGCCGGAACGGGCGGCCGAAAAACTCGACCTCGTGAAAGGCGGGCCCGTCGGGAACGTCGACCGTCTCAGCCGCGCGAGACACCCGCGCCCCAAATGTCGAACGGCGCCGTCGCCCCGGCCGGAATCTCCATGTTGAATGTGCACGGGATCGACGAGTTGGCGGTTCCCCGCCGGAATTCGGTGTTGATCTCCCCGCCCTGGATCGTCTGCTTCAAGCGGAGCCGGATCGTCGCGTCGGTGCTCTCCCACAGGATCATTGCCCGCACCTCGGCGCCGGGAACGGGCGGTGTCACCGTGTACAGCGCCGTCGCGCCCGTCCCCGATGTCGGGGTCAGGGCGGCGATCCCGCCGTTCAGCGCGCGCCGGTAGTTCGACAGGGTCCACGACGCGAGCGCGAACGCGATCGTTCCGCTTCGTTCCGTCGTCACGAACTTGACGGGGTCGGTGAGCTCGGCGACGCGGATCGGCTCGACCGACGTCGAGTAGGCGAACGCCGAACCTTCCATCGTGGGGCCCAGCGGCAGCCATGCGGCGGCGACAACGTCGGTGAACACCGACCCGGCGACGGTGTTCGTCGGGTCAGCGGTCCCGATCGGCGAGATCCACAGAAAACCCGGGTCGGTGAGCAGATTCGGGGAGGGAACGGCGGGGGGCATCGGGGGTCAGCCCTTCGGCTCGGTGGCGGCGCCGGCGGCGAGCGCCCGCCCGGCCTTCGTGGAAATGCTCTTGACCTCGTCGTCGGCGACGACGCCGCGGGCGACATGTGAGGCGGGCACGGGGTCGCCCTCGTTGAAGGCGCGCACCCCGCCGATGTAAATCGGCTGCGCGGCGACGTACTGCCCGTATTCGTCGCCCTGCACCTCGCGGAACTCTGCGGCGGTGATCGGCGGGTCAGTCATGGCGGGGGGCCCTTCGCTCGGTGGGGACTGCTCGGGTGGGTTGCTGCTGGTCATGGGGCTGCTCCTCATCCGTACGTGGTGGCGGTGTACGTGGTCCGGACGATCGCCGACGCGGTCGCCCCGCTGCGGGTGGGGTCGATCAGAACGTCGACGACGATTTCGGCGGTGCTGTTCGTCAGCAACGCCGCCGACCCGAGCGCGGCGGCGAGGGTCCGATCGTCGGCGAGCCACTGCGCCCACGCCTCGAGTAGCTCGAACACGGCGGCGCGGGCGGCGGCGACGTCGGGCCCGGCGACGACGAGGTTCGACGCGATCGACCCGCTTTCTTGGGTCTGTTCCTGCCCGGCCGCTGCGGGTTCGACGTGCACGGCGGGCCCGTCGGCGCCGGACACGTAGCCGACGGTCACCCACGCGCGGACGTCGCCGCGGTCGCCGCGGGGCCCGTCGAACACGCGCACCTCTCCCCACCCGGGCAGGGCGGGGAGGTGCGCGACGTGCGCGGCGATGTACAGCGGGGCGGCGAGTTTCATGCGGCACCCGGCAGCCGGTAGGGCCTGATCAGTTCCTCGACGCGGTTCGGTAGCGAGTAGGTGGGGGTCGGCTCGTCGGCGTCGACGGGCTGCGTTGACAGCCGCTGCACGTCGTACAGGTGCGCCGCCCAGTCGAGCGCCGCCGTGGTGAGCGCGGCGGGCCACTCTTCGCCCGTGCACACGACCGACCAGGCGCCCGACGTGGTCGACGACCACCCGACGTCGACGAGCCCCGCCTGCGGGTCACTGTCGGTGGGGGTGACGGCGAGCTCGCCCGGGTCGGTGACGGCGCCGATCGACGCGAGCCGCACATAGGGCAGCAGCAGCCGCCCGCGGATCGCGCGAACAGTGACGGTGACGGTGCGGGCGCCGAGCATCCCCGTCGCCCGGGTCACTTCCTGCACGGCGGTGTCGACCGCGCGTTGCATCTCGATCCGGTCCTGCGACGGGTCGGCGGGCGGGGCGGTGTTGATGTGGTGCGCGAGGTCGTCGACGGTCAGCGCCATGACGTCACCCGCGTCGCTTCGGGGGTGGGACGGCGGTCCGCTTCGGCGGTTCCCGCTTCGGGTCCGCCGGCGGGGGCGCGTCCTCCGGGCGGTCCCCCACGTCGGCGGCTGCCCGCAGCTGCCCGGCGACCTGTTGCCCGCGGGCCCACCGCTCGAGCCCCCGCGCGGACGCGCCGCCGTCGAGCGCGCGCCGGTCGGCTGCCTGCCGGGCGAAGTCGTCGGCGAGGTCGCCCCACGTCCACCCGCGATCTTGCATGATCTGCGTGTAGTTGCCGGTGACGTCGCCGTCGGGTGCGGTCATCGTGGTCGCCTCCTGATCGTGTGGTCGCGCCCGGGGTCCGGGCGGCGGCATCGGGTGACCGCCGCCCGGACGTCAGCGGGTCAGCTACCCGATTCGGTGCTCTTGCTGCCGGTCGCCTTGTGCGACGGGGTCGCCGCCGACGAGTCGTCCGGCGGGGTCGGCGGCTGGTCGCCGCCGCCCGTACCGCCGCTGTCCGGGCCGGACGCGACATCGGCCGGGATCGGCAGCGGCCCCGGGTTGGGCAGCAGCCCCGACGACGGGTCGACCGACGGTGAGGCGCCGACCGCCGCCGCCCGCTCGTCGAGGGTGTGCTGCGCGGCGACACCTTGCTGCACGAGCGCCTGATCGCCGATGACCGCCTGATACGGGTCGCGGCGGGCCGACTCGAGCGCCCGCGCCTGCAGCACCGCCAGCCCCGTGGGGGCGCCGCCGACCGCCGGGTCGAAATCCTTCGCCCACGCGGCGAGGTGGTCGTACCCGTCGAGCGGCTGCCGCTCGTGCATCTGCAGCCACTGGTCGGCGAGCTCGCTCATGACCGCCTTCGGTTCGACGTCGCGGATCGACGCCTGATCGCGGGCGATCTGCGCGTAGTTGTCCTGCGTCGCCTGCGGGATGAACCACTGCGGCGCGACCTCGTCGGAAGCAAGGTCTGACTTTCCTGACCCGACCGCCTGCTCGGCGGGTGCGGGGGTGTCCTGTGCCATGCGCTAATCCTCTCCTGCTGGTTCGGAAACGACCCGGGGTGGGTCAGAACGTGGGCGCGACGAGTCCCTGCGTGGCGACGGTGTCGAGCCCGCCGACCTTCGCGACGGCCTGCGGGTACCGCCCGGCGGTGAACGCCGCGTAGCCGTAGACGACGAGCTTGACCGTCAGGTTCTGCCCGAGGGTCTGCTCGAACCGCAGTTGACGGGGCATGCCGTCGCCGTCCTCCCACAGCAGGCACACCCGCGGGTCATAGGTGAGTGCGACATCTTCGACGTTCGTGCCGACGTTGGTCGGAATGTTCGCGTCGGTGACGACCGGCAGCCCCTGCATGCTGCCGACGGTGCGGGCGACCCGCAGATCGTCGGGGTCGTTGCCGCCGCTGTACTGCCCGGGGGTCTGGTTGACGCCGAGCACGTTCGTCGCGCCCTGCCCGTCGACCCCCATCATCGGGCGGCCCGTCGAGTCAGCCTCGGCGGTCAGCCACCCCCACCGCCGCGGGTTCATCGCGATCAGTTCGGGGGTCAGCCCGACCCCGTACCCGGCGATCGCCGCGACCGCCCCCGCCAGCTTGCGGTTGAAGTTCGCCGCGGTCGGTGCCGCACCGAACGCGGTCGCCGCGCCGATGCCCGCGGTGTTCAGCATGCCGAGCATCTGCCCGGACGCACCCGACCCGGTGATCACCTGCCGGTCGAGCTCGGCGTGATAGGCGCGTGACAGGTCGTTGTACACGATCTGATCAATGCCCGGGGTGCCCCGCTCAAGGGACTGCCGGGACACGTCCTGCTGCCCGCCGATCGTGGCGACTGGCACCGTCAGGTTGGCCCAGACCTCGTCGGTGTTCTGCAGCGCGCTGTTTTCCGTCGCCTGCGAGGCGACGGCGGCGCCCGTGGTGCCGCGCGGGATGATCAGCGACATGCCCTGTTCGGGCAGCGGCAGACCCTGCACGGTGTTCGCGACGACCCGCCCGGTTCGGATGATCGCCGCCGAAAGGTCGATCAGGTACTGCGGGACGACGAGACCGCCGAACCCGGACGTCGACACGGCGCGCTCGTTCAGTTCGCCTTCGACCCGCACCTCGTCGGCGTGCCGGCGGAGCCGTTCCTGCGCGGACACGTCGCCCAGCTGCGACGAGCGGAACGCGTCGACGAAGAATGAGACTTCGCCGCGGCGGTCCCGCTCGCCGGTGTAGGTGCGCTGTTCCTGACCGATGCGGGCGCCACCCTGGCGGCGCTGCCGGTCGTCGGCGCCGCCGAGCTCGGCGCGGAGGTTGGCGGCGTTCGCGTTGCGGGTCTGCTCGTCGAGCGCCTCCCGTAGCGCGGCCTGCTGCTGGTCGAGCTCGGCGTCGACGGTGACGATCGCGTCGCGGGCGGCCCGCAGCGCGGTCGCCTGCTCGGCGGTCGGGTCTGCGGTGCCGACCGCCGCCCGGGTCGTTGCGATGGCCTGCTCGTGCGTGGCGCGCTGGTCGAGTAGTTCACGGATGCGTGCGCGGATCTGTTCGGGGTTCACGGGGGTGACCTCCGGTGGGAAGGGATGGGGGGTCGCCGTCCGTCAGTCGTTCGGCCGGTCCGGGCCCGGGGGCGCGGGGCGGTCGTTCGGGCAACGTGCAGCAGCCGGGCGGGTGGGAAGCGCGCCCGGAGTCATGGGGTGCCGTTCAGTTCTGAACACGGCGGAACTCACGATCGGGGAGTGCGGGGAAGGTGCAGCCGAACCCGAGCCCCGACGCGTGCGGGTAAGGATGCTCGGCGAGCGTGCGCCCGCAGCGGTTGTGCAGCAGCACGTCGTACGACATGAGGTCGTCGAGCCGTGCGCGTTGCTCGTCCGTCAGCAACGCGGCGGGGTCGGTGCGGCTGCACTCGCTCACGACGTCTGCCGGGCGGCGAGCGGGTGGGGGGCGGCGAGCGCGTCGAGCGCGTCGAGCTCGTCGCGGGTCATGGTCGTGTGCGCGCCCCGCTCGGATGCGGCGCGGCGGGCGGTGCGCTGCGTCAGCCGGTCGGCGAGCGCGAGCGCCTGCTCGTCGTCGAGCGCGTCGACGTCGTCGCCGGTCAGCCCCAGATTGATCGCGTAGTCACCCGTCGCCGGGTTCGCCCCGTAGTTGACGATCGACACGTCACCGCGGTTGATGTCGACCTCGTCGATCCGATAGGCGGTGTAGTCCGGCGACCACTGCCCGCGGATGATGCGGAACGCAAACGACGATTCGTTCAGGTCGCCGCGGCGAACACCTGACATGACGTTGCCGACGACGTTGTTCGCGGGGTCAAGTCGCGGTTCGTACCACATGCCCGTGTCGTCGGCGCCGAGCGTCAACGTTCCCGACGCGGTGCGGGCAAGGGTCATCCCGCCGTGATTCAGCAGGAACGCGACGTCAGGGTCGGCGGCGAGCGTGACGTCGAACGCGGTCCCGGCGATCGTCTCGGTGTACGGGCCGAACATGTCGAACATGTCATAGGCATGCTCGGTGATCGACGCGTACGTGCGGAACCCGATCGTGCCGTCGCCGCTGTCGGGCTGCTCCCTCATCTCGACGCCGTACAGCATCGCGCGGGCGACGGCGGGGGATCCGGCCCGCTCGAGGCACCGCCGCTCGCGGGGGCGGTCGGCGGGCGCCCGGGTCTGTGAGCGGCGGGCGAGCGCCGCGGCCCGGCGGTTCACTGGTCGTCGTCCTCGTCGATCCGGGCGGCGAGCGGCGTCGTCGACGTCGCCGTGATCCCGTCACCGACGGGGGTCTCGGAATCGGCCGACGTCTCGAACGTCAGATCGACCGACGTCAGCAACCCGCCGGAATCCTTCACCCGGTCGACCGTCCACTCGATCAGGTCGGCGACCTCCTCGGGTGCGGTCAACGGTCGCGACGTGGTCAGCGTCCCGTCGTCGACGCGCACACTCGCTTCGTACGTGGTCATGCGGGAACCCCCTGCGTCGTGTCCTCGGTCGCGCCGGCGGGCGCCCCGTCGAGCGTCGGTGTCGTCTTCGCGCCCAGCAGCCCCGCATCCTTCAACGCGGCCAGCTGCTCGGCGGTGAGCGGCGGACGTTCCTCGAGCGCCCGAACCTCGTCCATCGCGTAGGCGCCGATCTTGAGCCCCGTGTCGTATGCCTTCATGCGGGACGCGAGGTCGGTCCGCAGCAGCGACGAGACGTTCAGTTTCACGTACTGCCCGCGGACGGTCAGCCGCGACAGCGCCCGCTCGCGGCGGGCGATCGCCGGGCCCAGCCGGAACGCGAGCAGATCCTGCGCCCGCTGCTCCCGGTTCGCGTACGTCACCGACGAACCCTGCGCGGGGGCGCCGATCATCTCCCCCGGCATGTCGAACAGCAACGCGACATCTTCCCGCCCGTACCGCATGACCTCGAGGAACAGCGCCTCAGCCGGATTGACCGACAGTTGCGAATACTTCCAGTTGCCGCCGAGCACGAGCGGCTCCCGGCCCTGTTGTGTGGCCCGTACCCGGGCCTTGACGATGCGGGCGGCGGCCTCGTCGATCGGCCCATCCGAGGAGAGCAGCGCGGACGGGGTGAGCGCGTCGTCGTAGAACGCGCCCCCGTAGTCGGCGGCCGACAGGTTGACGCCGAGCGCGCGGGCGGCGGCGGCGATCGGCGACATGCCGACGACGGAACCCGGTACCTCGTTCTGCCGTTCGTGCCACACGTCGAACGGGTCGACCGGCTTCCCCCCGAACGTGTATTCGATCGTCCCGCTTTTCAGGGTGCGGACCCCGACGCTGTCGGGGTGGACGAGTTCGACTTGCGTCGGCAGGTAGGTGGTCGGGTGGCGGGCGAGGATCCGCCCGTAGTTGTTGCCGCGGAGGTCGAGCGCGACCTGCCCGGCGTGCAGCCACCCGCCGAGGTCGAAGTCGGCCGACGGCGACGACAGCGGCCCCACCCGTTCGGGGATCCCGTCCCGGTCCCGGTACACACCGACGGGCATGCTGCCGATCAGGTTCGCCCGCAGCCGCACCGCCGACCACACGGCGGGGATCGACAGGGCACCGCCCCAGCCGACGCGGGCGCCGGAGATCCCGCGGCGTCCGCCGGTGGCGGCGTCGAGGGTCTCGGCGAGGTTCCCTGCCCGCGCCTGGTCGCCGCCGTCGCGGGCGCGGGTGAAGAATAGCGCCACGGCTCAGCCCTGCCGCTCGGGTCGTTCGCCGCGGGCGAGGTGCCATGCGACGTGGACGTCGACGACGTCGAGCGTGTTACCGGGGTCGAGCAGCAGCGCGGCGCCGCACATGACGCACGACGCGAGCGCGACCCGCGCGCCTTCCGCCGTCCACGCGCGGGCCGACGTGATCGGCGACGGCGCGGGGCGGTCATCCGTGACGGACATGGTCAGCCCCTCGGGGTGCGTGCGTCGAGGAGCAGCAGGAACGGCACCGCCACCAGCAGCGCCACACCCAACCCCCACAGCAGCCACGACCCGGCGACCGCGCACGAGATAGCGCCGAGCCCGGGCAGCAGCCGGGCGGGGCGGGCCGACCAGCCGAGCACGGCGCGCGCGCTTCCCCGCAGCGCGCGACGTGCCTGGGCAGCGCGACGGGGGCGCTGCTGGTCCCCCGCCGCCAGGGGAGGCGCCAGCCCGAGCCCGACGTAATCGGGTGCGGTCATCGGCTCCCCCTCACCAGACCTGTTGCAGCGGGTCCGTCGCCAACGACGCGGCGTGCACCGCCAACGCCGCAGCCCGCGCCGGACTGACGTCGATCCGGCCCGCCGACTCGAGCCTGCGGTGAGCGCCCGACGTCTTCCACACCGCCGCCCCCACCGCCGTCAACAGTTCCGGCTCGTTCCCGTGCGACAGGGTGCCCGCGGTGACCGCGTCGGACAGTGCCGCCTCGGCAAGCGCCTGATCCTGTTCGCCCGGTTCCCGCGCATCCGGGATCAGATCCCGCGACCGCGAATCGACGATCACAGTCCCGCCCCAGCGGCGACGCAACTCCGCTAGCCGATCCTTGACCCATGATGCATGCGGACGGTAGTCGACAGACGTCACGTGCACACCCCCACCCGGCCGGCGCCACGCGCACGCGACCGCCGACCACGACCTGTCAGGGGCCACCGCCACCCCGAACCAGACGGGCCGACCCCGCGCCGCGTCCGGGTTGGCGAGCCCGGCGAACCGTTCGATATCGAACGCGCCGCCCTCGTCGTCCTCCTCCGGGAACTCGTGCCACGTCAGGAACTCGCGGGCGAACTCGAGCGCGGACAGCATCTGCCGTTGCTGCGCGACGTCGACCTCACGGATCCGACCCGACCACAGACCCGAACTCGCATGCCACCACAGGTGGGGGCGGTTCAGCGCGCACGCGGGGTCGCCGTTCTTCGGGTGCCGGCAGCGTGAGTCGCTGAACCGTAGCGGCGGCTGGTCGCCGTCCGCGGCGCACGGCTCACGGGGCGCCCCGAGCTCCACATACGCGAGCCCCGGGGATCCGTCCCTGCCGCGGGTGACGACGTCCCGCAGCGCCCCGGAATCGACCTTCCCGCCCGACGACGCGTACCGGATCTGCGCGTCGGGCATGGTGACGATCGTCGGCGCCAACGCCCCGAGGTCGCCCGGCCGCCCGAACAGCCACTCATCCAACGTCAGCCGCTTGACGCCTTGGAACCCCCGCCCCCGCTTCCCCGACCGGGCGTGGAACTCGATTGCCCGCGTCCCGTCGACGATGATCACCTGTTCGCCGGGTCGTTCCCGGAACTCGCAGCGCCGCGCGTATTCGGCGTTGCGGTTGATCCGGCTCTGCAAATCCACGTAGGTTTTCTGCGCCGTGCTG